>F157a_European_Toad__coassemble_169_pt1 | contig 11808 bp, 9 predicted proteins | sample F157a_European_Toad__metabat2_high_PE_005 | metagenome-assembled genome bin F157a_European_Toad
CTATTATGCCCATGAATCTTAAAGAATTACTTCAATTTTTACCTGAATGCCGAGTTAAGGGAAATGCCGATATTTCCATTTCCTCCCTTCAGATCGATAGCCGGGCGGATCAAGCAGGAGCGTGTTATGTAGCCATTCCGGGAACGAAGGTGGATGGCAACCAGTTTATTGCGGATGTCGTCACAAGAGGCGCACTTGCCATTGTTTCGCAGAAACCATGCCCATCTGGAATGGAATCTATCGTGTGGGTGCAGGTAGCTGATGCTCATCGCGCGATCGGGTTGCTCGCTTCCGCGTGGTACAATTTCCCGTCAAATGCCTTGAAAGTCGTAGGAGTGACGGGAACCAACGGAAAAACAACGACGGCCTTTTTAGTTCATTCCCTCTTTAAGCGCGCATGGCATCGTGCCGGGCTGCTGGGAACGATTATCACCGATGATGGGAAAGTAAAAGCCGAAGCGAGTCAGACGACCCCGGGAGCCTTGGCGCTTCAAGGCTTGCTTGGGAGGATGGTCGATAACAGATGCGTTGGCGTCGCCATGGAGGTTTCTTCTCACGCGATTTCCCAGCAGAGAATTGCCGGGGTTGACTTTGACGTCGCTATTTTTACGAACCTCACTCAGGATCACCTTGATTTCCATGGAAATATGGAGAACTACTTTATGGCGAAAGCCGCCTTGTTTGAGGAAATGGCGCTTAATAAGACTAAAAAGAAGAAGGTCGCCCTGATCAATATAGACGATTCCTATGGGAAAAGGCTCGTTGAAATACTCCAGGGAAGGATGCCCATTAAGACGTATGGTGCTACACTCGGAGCGGATTTTCGGATGCAGACGATGCAGACGAGCAGTCAGGGGTGTACCTATGAATTGACCTACAAGGGTAAATCTTACCTGATCAAAAGCCCTCTCATTGGCCGTTTCAATATGTATAACAGCCTGGCAGCTTTGGCGGGAGCGGTTTGTGCAGGGCTTCCCATTCGCGAGGCTATAGCCGGGATTGCCGACTCACCCCAGGTTCCGGGCAGGCTCGAATTCGCCGCTAACAAGGAAAGCATCATTGCTTTCGTTGATTATGCCCATACGCCGGATGCCATCGAAAATGTTTGCTCGACGGTGAAGGAAATCTGCCCGCGTCGCCTCATCGTCGTCTATGGATGCGGAGGAGACAGGGATAAGAGCAAGCGCGCTCTCATGGGGAAAGCTGCGGCGAAGCATGCTGATATCTGCATTGTCACTTCGGATAATCCCAGAAACGAAGACCCGGATGAGATTATTCGTCAGATTTGCGAAGGCATGCCCAAGGGGGGTGTTGCTGCGATTACTGACCGTGCAGAAGCGATTCATGCTGCCGTGCGCGAAGCTCGCAAGGGCGATATCATCCTCATTGCCGGGAAGGGGCATGAACGGTATCAGGAATTTGCAGACGGGAAGCGAATGAATTTCAATGACGTAAGCCGGGTCAGAATTGAACTCGGAGAGCTCGAAGAAATGCTGAATCTTCAGCGTCTCGAAAATCTGAAAAACAAACCGGAAAGATAAAGGGATGGTATCTCTAACGGCACAAACTCTTTGCGAAATTATCCACGGACAATGGATCTGCGGTCCGGCGGATCGCGTGTTGAGCGGAGTTGTTGGAACTGACAGCAGAAAGGTTTCCGCAGAAATGGCCTTCTTCGCCCTTGGCGGGGAGAGGTTTGACGGGAATTTGTTTGCTCCTCAGGCATCCCAATTGGGGGCTGCCGTGGTTGTCGTCAGTTCGATTCCCGAGGGAATCGATGATTCCTGTGCCGTGATCTTGGTGCCTGATGTTCTCGTTGCCTTGCAAACTCTCGCCGAGTGGTGGAGAGCTAGGCTTGAAGCGCTCGAAGTTGTAGGAATTACGGGATCAAGCGGTAAAACATCGACAAAGGATTTAACCTTGAGCGTTCTTGCTCAAAAGTTCAGGGCAACTGCGACACTTGGCAATTTGAACAATCATATTGGGGTTCCTTTGAGTGTTCTTAAGGCGGAGAGCTCCGACGAAGCGGCGATTTGGGAAATGGGGATGAATCACGCGGGGGAACTCGCGCCGCTCTGCCGCATCACTCAACCTCGAATCGGGCTTATTTCATCAATTGGTTCAGCCCATATCGAATTTCTCGGAACGCGGGATGCCATTGCCGTTGAAAAATGTACACTTGCCCGCTGTCTTCCTCCTGATGGAGCGGTGATTTATCCTCTGGACTGCGATTATGCGGAATTGATTGAATCAAGTACGGTGGCAAAGTGCATCGGAGTGGGAATAGGGAAAACGGGGAAGGGGGTCGTGCGGGCAGAGGATGTTATTTTGACGGATGAAGGGTCTAGCTTCAGGCTGCTTATTGATGAGTTTTGCGATGAGGTCGTGCATCTTCCCCTGCATGGAGAACACATGGTTTCCAATGCCTTGCTTGCCGCCGCCGCCGGGTGGGTGCTGGGTTTGTCATCAGACCAGATTATCAGGGGGCTCGAAAATGTTTCGCTGACCGGCGGACGGCTCAAATGCGAGCGAAGGAATGGAATTCTTGTGCTCGATGATACCTATAATGCCAATCCCGAATCCATGAAAGCGGCATTGCAAACTCTGTCAGCTATTGATTGTCAGGGCAAGCGATGGGCTGTGCTGGGTAAAATGGGAGAACTGGGTGCGCATTCACTAGAGGCTCATCGGGAAGTTGGAAGACTCGCTTTAGAGTCACGGGTGCATGTATTGATCAGCGTTGGTTCGGAAGCCCGCTCTATTACCGAGGGGATACCTGGCAACGAAGGAAAGATTCGTCTTCATTTTGATACGCGGGAAGAAGCGGCAAATTACCTGAAATACCATGTGGGTCAGGGGGATGCCATTCTTTTCAAGGGAAGCCGCTCGGCAGGTATGGAGCAGGTCATCAGTCTCACTTTCAACAATTAATTTTATGGAATCATTCATTCAGCTCATCGCCCCCGAAAACGACATTGCGTCGATTCTCTCCCAACCGTGGACAAGAGCCGTTCTCGCCTGCGTTATTTCATTTCTTGCGACGCTTTTGGCAGGACCAAGGGTTATCCGTAAATTGATCTCGCTGAAACTCGGGCAGCCTATCCGCTCTGCCGAGGAGGTGCATAAGCTGGCAGAGCTGCATGGGAAAAAAGCAGGTACGCCGACGATGGGTGGCGTTTTGATTCTTGGCGGAACCCTGCTTTCAACTCTTCTGTTTGCCGAATTGAACCGTTTTGTTCTTGTCTGCGTAGGTGTCATGCTAGCCCTTGGTATATTGGGCTTCATGGATGATTACCTGAAGATCAAGAAGCGTAATTCGGATGGGGTTTGTCCTCGCGTCAAAATGCTGGTGCAAATGCTCGTCGGTGCTGGAGCCATGATATTGTTGTATTTCCTTCCTGATGTTGCGTCTCGCATTCCGGCGAACGAATTCATCTCTCAGTTGTTTGTGCCATTTTACGGTGGTATTGACCTTGGCTGGCTGTGCATCCCCTTTGGTGTCATCGTCTTGATCTCCGCTTCTAATGCCGTGAATTTGACAGATGGTCTTGATGGTCTTGCCTCGGGGTGTACGGTGACGACGGGCGTTTCCTATGCCATGATTGCCTGCATGGCAGGATACCCGCTGATTGCTGCGGAAACTCTTCAAATCCCCCATCATCCGATGGTGATTGAATTGAGCGTGTTTTGCATGGCTCTCGTTGGGTCATGCCTCGGTTTTCTTTGGTATAATTGCTTTCCTGCCCGCGTATTTATGGGCGATACGGGATCTTAGGCTATTGGGGGGGCACTCGGCATGGTGGCGATTTGCACGGCGCAGGAACTTCTTTTTATCGTCATTGGAGGTGTTTTCGTGATGGAAGCTACGTCGGTGGTTCTTCAGGTGGCGAGTTTCAAATCAACCGGGAAGCGCATTTTTGCCATGGCTCCGATTCACCACCATTTTGAATTAAAAGGATGGAAGGAAACGCAGGTAATCGTCCGCTTCTGGATGATCAGCCTGATTCTCGCTCTTTCTGGATTATTCCTGCTAATGGCCCATATATGATGAACCTGAACAATAGAAAAGTAGCAGTTCTTGGAGCGGGGCGGAGCGGTCGCGCAGCGGCTCGTTTGGCGACGAAACAGGGGGCTGGCGACGTGTGCCTGTTTGATTCATCATCGACGGTAGGGGATATGCCGGAAGATATTCGTATTGTAGCCGGAGCAACGGAAGAGGACGGTCGGAATTATGGGGCGGATCTCGTGATTATTTCTCCAGGAATCGAAACGGATTGTTCCTTCGCCCGTTCCTTTGTCGAGTCTGCTCAAGAATTGATTGGAGAGCTCGAATTTTCCTATCGGTTCTATTCAGGGAAAATCATAGCGATTACAGGGACGAATGGAAAGACGACGACAACTTCGTTGGTTGAAAAAATTCTTATCAAGGCAGGGAAAAAGGCGCTTGCTTGCGGCAATTACGGCATTCCTTTGTCTGAACTTCTGTTGAATGAAGATGTTCCTGAAATACTGTCTCTGGAGGCAAGTTCCTTCCAGCTTGAAACCGTGAAGGAATTTCATGCCGATGTGGCTGTCTGGCTCAATTTTGCTCCCGACCACATGGATCGGTACAAATCGGAGGAGGACTACTACAACGACAAATTGCATATTTTTGATCGGCAGACTTCGGCAGATTTTGCGATTGTACGCGTAGGAGAACGCTTGCCGCCGCTGCGCGCCAAGGTAGAGACATTCGGAAGTTTCGATGATTCGGGGACGCTTTCCTTTGTGGATGGCTGGATATATGAACAGGGAGAACCCCTTCTTGATTTGCGTGGATCTCTCATGGAGCAGAAGCACAATGCCGAGAATGTAATGGCGGCTTTGCTGGCATGCCGTGCGGTCGGTGTTGCCCTTCCGATCATTCAGGAAACCGTTCGGGAATTCACCCCTCCTGGTCACCGTTGTGAAATTGTCAGCCAGCTTGATGGTGTGATTTGGATGAATGACTCGAAATCAACAAATCTTCATTCGACAGAAGCCGCATTGAGGTCTCAAACTGCGCCCGTCATTCTGATTGCGGGAGGGAAGGACAAGGGGCTCGACTACAGCCCTGTTTTACCTCTGCTCCAAGAAAAGGCAAGAGCCTGTATCGTCTTTGGACAGATTGCCGATCAACTCTACCATGAATTCTCCCCTGTCATCACAACGCGGAAAGCATCCAGCGTAGGCGAATGTGTGGCAATAGCTCGTGAGCTTGCTTGCTCGGGCGATGTCGTTCTTTTTTCACCGGGAACTTCGTCATTTGACATGTTTTCGAGCTATGTCGAACGCGGACAGGTATTCCGCGATGCGGTTAAACAACTTCAATAACTCCAACACTCACTAAATTATGCAACAGAATCGAACAAAACGAGTTTCTCCCAAACGAGGTTTTTCCAAAGTATTCCGGGGAGGAATGAAACGGTACCGCGCCCGGATTTCCGAATTTGAAGACGATACGCCAAGCAGCATGATCGTACGCTTATTGCTTGTTGTCCTATTGCTCCATCTTCTCTTTATTGGCGGGATATGGCTTAGAGGCTCGCTTAAGAAGGGGGATATGGATCATGTTGCTTCTCTTCCTGCTTCGGCAATGTCTGCGTCTTCTTCTTCGGAGTCTGCTTTGGCCATTTCCGAAACGCTCATTACGAGCAAGGATCAGCTCGTCGTCGCTCCCGTGGCTGCACCAGTTGCAGGAGAATCGGGCAAAGTTGCATCATCTGTCACACAATCGTCTGAACCAGTCAGCAAGACCCCCCCCGAAGCTGGGCCGGGGCGGCATATCGTGGCGACGGGTGATACATGGGAAAGCATTGCCCGAGACAATACCTGCTCCGTGAGGGATCTTAAATCTCTCAACCCAGGAGCAGGGCTGGTTAGCAGTTCTTCGCTTGTTCTCCCCATGAAGCCGTCGGAAAGAGCTGTTATTGCACAGAAGAAGAAAGAGGAAGAAGTCCGTATCGCTGGTGAAACCTATATCCTCAAGCCGGGAGATACTCTCTCCAAAATCGCAAGGAAGAACAAGGTAAGCGTAGCGAAACTCCAAGAGTACAACAATATTACCGATCCCCGCAAATTAAAGGTGGGGCAGAGTATTCGCGTGCCATCCAAATAAGGATTGACCAAACCCTCATTTCCTCTCTCACATGACCTCGAAAATCAGCATCATTTTTGTTTGGATCATGGTAATCCTCCTGCTCGTGACGGGGCTGGTGATGGTTGCGAGTACGGGAGTGTGGGTTGAGCCGGAAGAGGAACAATACAATATGTTGTTTCGCCAATCCCTGTTTGCAGGAGTTGGCTTGATCGGCGCGCTCGTTTTTGCGAAGATAGATTACAGAATCTTCCGGCAGTATATCTGGTGGATTCTCGTAGGGTGCTGTATCCTTCTCGCCCTGTGTTATGTGCCGGGAATTGGGCGTGAAATCAATGGTGAACGCCGATGGATCAATCTAGGGATTCAATTTCAGCCCAGCGAATGTGCAAAATTATGCATGATCATGGCTTTGGCTCACTGGTATACTATCCACAGGGATCAGGCAGGAACTATCTGGACAGGCTTTATTCGGGCTGGGGCAGTTTTCGGAATTCCCCTTTTGCTTATCTTTTTTGAAAAGGATATGGGTACGGCTGCTGCGTTGGGTGTAGCATGTATGTGCGTTATGTTCGTGGCGGGAGCCAAGCTTTGGCTACTGGCGGTGTCTGTGATCGGTGGTTTTGGCGGCTTGGCTTATATGGTTCAATCCAATGCCAACCGTATGGAACGAATTGCCGCATGGACGGATCTTGAAGGTCATGCCCGCGGTGCGGGGCTTCAACAATATAGAGCCGAAATCGCCTTGGCTCGCGGAGGCTTCGATGGAGTAGGCTTGGGTAATAGTGTAGAAAAGCATGGAACGCTTCCCTTCGCTCATACGGACTTTATTTATGCTCCTCTGGGCGAAGAATTCGGCTTGATCGGATCGATGGGAGTGCTTCTGGGCTTTTCGCTTCTCGCCTTTTTTGGGATGTCCGTCGCGATGCAGACGAAAGACCATTATGGACGCCTCTTGGCTGTTGGAATTATCACCGTCATTTTTTGTCCGGCAATGCTTAATATTGCGGTTGTGATTGGAGCTTTGCCCAACTCCGGACTTCCCTTGCCCTTCATCAGTTTCGGCGGAACCAACCTTGTCTTTACCCTGGGAGCAATCGGCATGCTGACAAGCATTCAGAGGCATTCATCGCTTCCTGCACCGCAATACGAATTTAAAAGAAGAAATGAACGAACAGTCGATTTGAAATTATGAAATCTTCAAATAATCAATCATTGAGCATCGTTATTGCCTGTGGGGGCACAGGGGGGCATTTGTTCCCGGGAGTTGCTGTCGCCCAAGAGTTGAAAAGGCGAGGGAATCGCGTCACCTTGTTGATTTCGAAAAAGAATGTGGATGCGCAGGCTTCAGATTATTATGGCGATCTGGATTTTCGGGCTGTTGAGGCAGTGGCTCTTCCTCGGTTGCCCTCTTTGGCTGTTTTTGGATTTTTAAAGCGCATGTGGCGTACATGGCGTACAAGCCGCATGATTTTGAAGGAAGTAGAGGCGGATGTCGTCGTCGGAATGGGAGGCTTTACCTCGCTTCCCCCGGTGCTTGCTGCGAGAAAGGCAGGGCTGAGAACCTACGTGCATGATTCCAATGCTTTGCCTGGAAGAGCAAACAGACTTACTGCCAGATGGTGTGACAAGGTCTTTTTGGGAGTGGAGGAAGCATCCCATTATTTTCACAAGAATCAGTGCGTCGTCACGGGAACTCCCCTGCGTGCCGAGATGGAGCATATTATCCCCCGGGAGGAAGCGAAACTGCGGTTAGGTTTTTCTGCTGGCGACAAAGTAGTGCTTGCCATGGGGGGATCGCAGGGGGCTAAAAACCTCAATACAAAGATTATTGACGCGGCGAAATCATGCGGTGACCTGTGTAAATTCATCGTGATTGCCGGATCATCGGACTATGATAGGGTTCGCGAACTGGCAGTAGGGCTGGAACATGTGCAGGTGCTTTCATTCTGCTCCGAAATGCCTCTTGTTTATGGAGCTGCAGATGTAATTATTTCTCGTTCCGGGGCATCGAGTCTGACCGAGCTGGCACATGTTGGGAAGCCTTCATTTCTCGTTCCCTACCCTTATGCAGCAGATGATCACCAGAATCACAATGCCAGGGTTTTTGCGGCGCATGGAGCTGCTCAAGTGTGTCGGGAAGAGTCATTGACGAGCGAAGCGATCACGGCTTTTTTGAGAGATATCTTGACGAATGATCAAAAACGGGAAGAAATGGAGCGGTCAACCCGCGAACTTGATTCTCCCCTCGCATCTCAAACCATTGCCGATATTCTCGAACAAACCAACACACGCTCCGAATGATTGAAGAACTTAGAAAGCGTCTCCTTGATCGCGAAAACCCAGCCCGCATCCACCTTATCGGCGTAGCTGGTTCAGGTATGTCGGGGCTTGCTCTAATTCTTCTTGAGATGGGTCATAAAGTCAGCGGTTCTGACCGGGTGACAAGTGCGGAAACTGAGAGACTTCAAGGGCTTGGCCTGATCTTTTCGACTCCTCATACGGCTGTTGTAATCGATGGGGTGGAAATCGTTATTTATTCGAGCGCGATTCGACCAGAGAACGCGACTTTGAGTGCCGCTCGTGAAATGAATATTTCCTGCTATCGCCGTGCGGAATGTCTCGCAGCAGTATTGAACTCCAAAAAGGGAGTGATTGTCTCCGGAACACACGGAAAGACGACGACTTCTGCCTTGGCTGCACATTTGCTAAGAGAAGGCCGCATGCGCCCCTGCCACTATGTGGGAGCTGAAATTCCTGTGCTTGGTGCGAATGCTCATTGGCATGAACAGAGTGAATACCTTGTTGCTGAAGGGGATGAGAGCGATGGAACGCTTGTGAACTATATCCCGGAGCACACTATTGTGCTAAACGTTGAAGCGGAACATCTTGATTTTTACCGGGATTTGGATCATATCAAAACCGTTTTTGACAAGCTTTGTTCGCAGACTCGCGGCAAGTTGTTTTATTGTGCGGCTGACTCGGGAGCGGTTGATGTCTGCTCGAAGTATCTGAATGCTGTTTCATATGGCTGGAGCGATGCCGATTTTATTGCGACGGATGTGCGCGAGATGCGAGGGCATACCGCGTTTAACGTCGTCAGAAATGGAGAAAATATGGGACGCGTCGAGCTGGGGATTCCCGGGCGACACAATGTATTGAATGCTTTGGCTGCCATTGCTCTCGTGACGGAAATCGGAGTTGATTTCGGTTCCATTTCACGGGGCTTGGCATCATTCGCCGGAGCGCGCCGCCGCTTTGAGCGCAAGTATTTGAGCTCTTCCTATAGGATTGTGGACGATTATGGACACCATCCAACAGAGATCGCGGCAACGCTTCAGACTGCCATATCTTTGAATCCTGATCGATTGGTCGTTTTATTTCAGCCGCATCGTTATACGCGAACGCAGATGCTTTCGGAAGATTTCGGGAGAGTGCTTCAAGCGGCTGACGTGGTTTTCGTTTCGGATGTTTATCCAGCGAGTGAGTTGCCCATTGAAGGTGTATCCGGGCAGTTGATTGTGGATGCGATTCACAGGCATGGACCAGTTAAGGCAGTTTTTGTGCCTGATTTGTCGCTGGCTCACCATGTCATTGGCAACACCTTGAAGCCGGGCGATCTGCTCTTGACTCTCGGTGCGGGCAACGTACATGAGGCAGGCACGAAAATAGCCCAGGATCTCACTATACTTGAAGAAATGCTCCATATGGCGGGCGATGGCATCAAGGGATGCCTTTATGAATCAATGAAACGCCATACGACTATGAGGGTTGGTGGTGAAGCCCAGTATTGGCTGGAACCTTCAACTTTTGAATCAATGAAAAACGCTGTCAACTATTGCCGGGAACGCAATATTCCCGTCAGGATGATGGGGAGAGGCTCGAATGCAATTGTTCGTGATGGAGGGATTAGAGGAGCAGTCGTTCACCCTGAGGGCGGTGAATTTGAAACGCTTGAAGTGGGGGAAGACGGTACGATCACGGCTGGAGCCTCAATTCGGTTGAAGAAATTGTGTGCGGCAGCTGTACAGGCGGAGCTTTCTGGATTTGAATGGATGGATGGAATCCCGGGGAATGTCGGTGGCAGTTTGAGAATGAATGCCGGAGCAATGGGAGACGATATGTGGAGCTGTTTTGTTTCTGCAGTCTGTCTAGACGATGACGGCGAAATTCGATGCCATTCCAGAGAGGAAATCGAAGCGGTTTATCGCTCTATTCCGGAATTTATCAACAACTTCGTCATGACAGCGAAATTTAAGGGAGTTTCGGGGAATGCTGAAGAAATGATCAGGCATATTGATGAAGGACGCAAAAAACGGAAAAAATCGCAACCTGTAGGAGCGAGTTCCGGCTGTACTTTTAAAAATCCGGAATCCATTCCCGCAGGGAAGTTGATTGAAGAACTTGGATTCAAGGGTGTTTCCGTAGGTGGAGCGATTGTTTCTGAAGTGCATGGGAATTTCATCGTCAATAAGGAGAATGCACGGGCTCAGGATATTACCGAACTGATGGATATGATTCGCGCTAAAGCATTGGAGGAACGCCAAATTCAGCTAAAAAGTGAAGCCCAGGTCATTGGTGACCGGGAAGCTCAATTTTAACCATTAATCATTATTTCGATGGACAAAAATATACATATTGCCGTTTTGATGGGGGGGCCGGGATCGGAACGTGAGGTTTCTCTCGTTTCCGCCAAGTCGGTTTCGGAAGCACTTCGTAACGCGGGATTTACCTGTGTGACTGATGTTCACGTGCAGGGAAAAACGCTTGATTTACCGGAAGGAACGCAACTTGCATACAATGTTATTCATGGCACATTCGGTGAAGATGGGGAGTTGCAGTCCTTGCTTGAAAAGCAAGGTATTCCCTACACGGGCGCCGGCTCGGCAACGAGTGCGAATGCCTTTGACAAGGTGGCGAGCAAGAAAATATTCATGGAACACGGAGTTCCGACTCCTCGATCCGAGATTCTTGACTGCTCTGGTGGAATCAAATTGCCTTCCCTTCCCTTGCCTCTTGTCATCAAGCCTCCGTGTGAAGGCTCTAGTGTTGGCGTTCATATTATCCACAATCCCGAAGACTTGCTCCCGGCGATGGAAGATGTGGTGAAGTATGGAACGGAAATTTTGGTTGAGGAATTTATTCTGGGCAAGGAACTTACCGTTGGTATTCTCGATGGCGAAGTGTTTCCCATCGTCCATATCGCTCCCAGAAGCGGATTCTACGATTTGAACAACAAGTATCCTTGGATGAATCATGGCGGTGGTACCGATTATTATTGCCCTGCAGAATTGAGTGAGGAGGCAACCAAGGCAGTCCAATCAGCGGCTCTTGCAGCGTATCGAGCTTTGGGGATTGAAGTTTATGGGAGGGTGGACGTGTTGCTCAGAGAGGGGGATGAAGCTCCCTTCGTCCTGGAAATCAATACGATTCCTGGAATGACTCCTTCGAGCTTGCTCCCGAAGGCCGCGAAAGTTTCGGGTTGGTCATTTGAGGCATTGTGCGAGCGTTTCGCCGAATTATCGCTTGCGATTGATCGATGAAATATAAGACAATTTCTTTTCGTATCCTCTCGTAACGAATCAGTTGTTTCTTCTCATGGCACGCAAATCCACAACCCGTCTTTCTTCGGATGCCAAAAGGGAGGAAATGTGCGATCTTGAGAAGGAACTCGTGAAAGCGGGGTTTCGTCC
>F157a_European_Toad__coassemble_177_pt1 | contig 11561 bp, 10 predicted proteins | sample F157a_European_Toad__metabat2_high_PE_005 | metagenome-assembled genome bin F157a_European_Toad
ATTTATATGCGATTCGGGTATCGCTCCCGCTTCTATCAATTTTACAATGCCGTTGTCTACATAGCTATCCAAATTCCTACCCGCACTCACAAAGGAGGTGTCGGGTATAGGTTGCTTCATCAGTTCGGTTATCCAAATTTCGCTATACAGTGTTTGGTTAAAATTCGTTGCCATAAATCTATTTTTTTGAGTTTAAATATTCGTTTTTCAATTTTGAAAATTCTTGTGGGTTTTCTTCGCTGAGCTTTTGTAAAGCCTGATGGTCTTCACGCATCAATTGTTCGTAAGTAACCTTTACAGGATCCTTACCTCCTTGCTGTATCATACTGGATAGGGTAGCCGTAGACACAGGCTTTGCCTCCAATATTTTTTTTTTATTTTTTTCTTTTTGATTTTTTGATAAAATGAAAAAATCTTCCTTAAATGGGATTAGAGTTTTCCAATTAAAAAATGATTATGTTAAAAAAATCAAAAAGTCAATATAATGTTGTAGAGGAAGCTCTGAAATTTGAGCTGATGGAAGAAATAGTCGTTGTGCCGCCAGGAATCCGGCCGATTCCCATTCAAACTTTTTTTGATTACATCGTTTTAATCGTTTTTTCTGATCTTATTTGCGGAATAGTCATTCCACAAATTTCTGGATAATGGTGTGAGATGACGGCGAATTTCAGGAATTCCTTTGAGAATTAGGAATCAGCCATGTCTGTTATTTGGCTCAGTGATCCTGTAGTTAAGTTGTGAGATTCACAGACATCGTTTCAACTCTAAAGTAGAAAAGAGCAATGAAGAAGGAAGCAAAAGGGAGAGGAAAAGGGATTGAGATCTACGAGCAAACGAGCCATGCAGGACTAACTTGCCTGCGTTGTGGAATAAGTCGTTCAACCATGAGAAAATGGTGGGAACACTATCTTGAAAATGGAAAAGAAGACCTCACGGATGATGTTGAAACTGCTTCGCCATGGAAGTGCTCGGAGAAGCAACAGTCGCTCATTTTCTAAATGGCCAGCCAACGAACAGCGTATTCCTATTCAGAAGCCTGCCATTAGGTATGGCTTCTTTTTAGCCGTCACAACTATATTTCTTCCTCATCAGAAAAGAAGGAAGGAGTCAGTTCCAAAAGCTGATAACGATTCTTTTTGACTCCCAGATTGTATTCCACCAGAAGAGAAACCAGTTGGTCACCATCAATCAAGTCAATGGGAGAATGAGAAGAAGAGCGCGTGGCTTCCTCTCTCGCTCCCTTGGAAAAGCCGGAAGTTGTGACGATCAGACCGCGTTCGTCTGTTCCCAGACTGCCACGGAGTTGTTGGACAATCGGGGATTGTATATTGGCTTTCCAACGCTTAGCTTGCACCGCCAGCTTGATATGAATCACATCATGAACCGTCATGATGCCTCGCACATCTACGCCACCATCTCCGCCGTAGGGAGTTCTGCTCACTTCGGAAAATCCCATTTTACTCAACAGGGTGGTAATCAGTTCCTCGAAGTCTTGCGGATTTAATTGCATCATCCGTTCCATCAAGATCTTCCTCTGCTTGTCATTGAAAGAATCAATGTGGCGTTCCAGGCCCGTTGATTTCCAGATGGTCAAGCCTACCATACCGTTGCCCAGCTTTTCGAAGCGCGGAATCTTCCCTTGTTTTTCTCTCCTCTGGATTTCCGTCAGGATTTGCGCATACATGCTCGCATCAGGAGTCAGACCTTCCGTCTTGAGCCAACCCAACTCCAAGGCTTGATTGGTAATATCCCTGTAATGCATGGGAGCATTCCCGGAAAAGTGAAGGAGAACTTTTTCCGCGCAATCTGAAAAAGAATAGAAACCTGCTGACTTCTCTGGCTGTTTCCTTTTAACCGCCTTTCCTGCATTTTTTTCTGAGTCCGGCAATTCGATTTCCACTTTCGGGTTAAGCGCAAAGAACCCTTCTTCAGCCTTGATGAACCGGGATTGATTTCCGTGCTTTTTGATATCGCAATAGATACGTGCCCCTACCGTAGCGTCGGGGGTCTTTCCCTGTGAACTCCACATTCCACGCTGGATGAGTGCAGTAGCAAGCTCTCTGGGATGCATGGGAGATGCAGACTCTTTCAGAAGTAAATAAACTGAATCAAGAAGGTGGCTCATAACAGGAATTGTCATAGAGTACCATCCTTCCCCGGTCGGGCAATCCCTTTTATCTCTTCTTCCCGTTTACTGAGTATGATCCGTACCGGATGGTCGAAAGTAGAACAGCATGATCGTGTTCCCTAACGAGTACAGAAAGAAATTTTGACACAATTCTCTGAATGAGATGGCTGGATGCCGCATCGTATGATATTCATCCCTGTAGTTCTACATCCGTTTCATCTTATGCCCATCAAAAAAAGCCAAATATACTCTTCACTCTGGTCCGCTTGCAACGAATTGCGTGGCGGCATGGATGCCTCCCAGTACAAGGATTATATTCTGACTCTACTGTTCATCAAATACATCAGCGATCTGCATAAGACCGGGCGGCGGTCTCTGATCGTTGTTCCCCGGGGCGCCAGCTTCGATGACATGTATGCCATCCGCAATGAGGACGATCTGGGCGACAAGATGAACAAGATGGTCGAAAAGATCACTTCGGCCAATGCGGGAATCGGCAACATCAATGTGGCGGATTTCGATGACGGCAACAAGCTGGGAGACGCACGGGAAAAGAAGGAGAAACTCGCCCGGTTGCTTGCTATCTTCAGCCGTCCGGAGCTGGATCTCACATCCAACCGTGTCGATGGAGACGATATTCTGGGCGACGCCTACGAATACCTGATGAAGAACTTTGCTACGGAATCAGGCAAATCGAAGGGCCAGTTTTATACCCCTGCCGAAGTATCTCGCCTGATTGCGGCCGTCATCGGCATGAGTAAACGCCCTGCGAGGGAGGGAAGCCTGGTGACTCTTTATGACCTGGCATGCGGCTCCGGTTCTCTTCTACTGCGTGCTGCGGAGGCTTCCCCGGTCAAGGTATCGATCCACGGGCAGGAGAAGGACGGCTCCACAGCCGGGCTTGCCCGTATGAACATGGTGCTCCACGGGCAGGATACCGCCGTCATTTACGATGGCAATACGCTGGCCAATCCCCGGTTCAAGGAAGGGGACATTTTGCAGACGTTCGACTACGTGGTCGCCAATCCTCCTTTTTCTCAAAAAAACTGGATGACGGGATTCGATCCCGCCGCCGATCTTTATCATCGTTTCGAGGACGGCATTCCCCCGGAAAAAAACGGAGACTATGCGTTCCTGCTTCATATCATCAAGTCCATGAAGCCCAAGACGGGCAAGGGCGCGTGCATTCTTCCCCACGGGATTCTGTTCCGGGGCAACGCAGAGGCAGACATCCGCCGGAGCCTGATCAAGAGACGCATCATCAAGGCCATCATCAGCTTGCCGCCGAATCTGTTTTACGGGACGGGCATTCCCGCCTGCATCATCGTTCTCGACAAGGAGAACGCCGCCGCCCGGGATGGTATTTTCATGATCGATGCCAGCAAAGGCTTCATCAAGGATGGCGCGAAGAACCGCCTGCGCGAGCAAGATATCCAGAAGGCCATGGATGTCTTCCATGACTGTCTGGATATACCGGGGTACTCCCGCATGGTCCCCTTGGCTGAAATTAACGAAAACGACTGCAACTTGAACCTCCCGAGATACATTGATTCTTCGGGCGATGAAGTGCGGCAGGACCTCTTCGCCCACCTCAACGGGGGCATTCCCGATGACGACCTGCGGGATCTGGACGATTATTGGCAGGTATTTCCTCAGTTGCGCACACAATTATTCTCTCCATCCGTTCATGCCGGGTACAGCGTGCTGAATGCGCCGTCCGAAAATATCCGCTCGTTGGTCATGGAAAGCCTCGAATTTCAGGAGTTCCGCACTGCGGTGGAAAAGCGCTTGTCCCGTTGGATGCAGCAGTCCCGCGAGCGCATGATGGGGCTCCATGTCGGCGTACACGCGAAGGACTTCATCCGTACGCTGGGCGACTCGTTGCGCAAGCTCTTCCACGATATGCACCTTGTAGATGAATACGATGTGTACCAGCGTTTGATGGATTATTGGGAAGAACCGATGCGCGATGACGTCTACCTCATCGCCGCCGAAGGGTGGATATTCAAGACCAATAATCTGACTAAAACGGATAAAAAGGGAAAAGAAAAAATCACAGGATGGGAAAGCCCTCTTTTGCCCGAATCCTTGCTTCAACAGCACTTCTTCCCGGATGAGGTCGAGGAGCTTCACCAAAAACGACTGCAAGCCGAACAAATACAGACGGAGCTTGATTCACAGGAAGAGGAACAACAGGCAGAAGACGGCTTCTTCTTTGAGTGGGAAAAAATCGACCCGGCGGCACTGAAAAACCGTATCAAGGAAATCAAGGGTGATTTGATGGCAACAGAAGAACTAGCTTTCCTCCGGGATTTCCTTTCGAGGAAAACAAGCGTCAAAGAATTGAAATCCGACACCAAAACATTGGAAACGAAGCTAAGCCTCCGCACCCGGCAGGCTTGCGATGCTCTAACCGAAAACGAGGGGAAAATTCTTGTCGTGAACCAAAAATGGTTGGCATCTCTTCGTTCCAGCGTCCACGAAGATGTGGAGAGAGTGATGCATACATTTGCGCAGCAGTTGAAGAGTCTGGCGGATCGTTATGCTACTCCGTTGCCGAAGATTGAACAAAAAGTTGCCGGGCTCAAGGTTCGGATAACGGCCCATTTACAGAAAATGGGACTGACATGGGAAGGAGATAGAGATGAGTAACATCCCGAAAGGGTATAAGAAGACTGAAATCGGAGTTGTACCGGATGATTGGGGAGTCTCACAAATAGGGGAAATTGCGGATATTATCAGTGGAGGAACTCCGAAAACAACAGAAAATTCATTCTGGAATGGCACTATTTTATGGTGCACTCCCACTGATATAACACGTACATCCGGACGTTATATAGAGAGCACAGAAAAAACAATAACAGATAAGGGACTCAAAAACTCATCCGCTATACTTCTTCCGATCAACTCATTGCTGTTATGTTCTCGTGCGACGGTTGGAAATGTTCGCATAGCAAAACATGAAATAACAACAAACCAAGGATTTAAGTCATTAGTTTGTAATTCTTCCGCATACTATCTCTTTATCTATTATCTTATTCCTTTTCTCAAGCCGAAGATGTTGGAAAAATCTTACGGTTCAACATTTCTTGAAATATCCAAAAGTAATCTTGCATCTATCCAGATACAATTGCCTTCATATGTTGAACAACAGACCATTGCCGAAGTCCTTTCGGACATGGACGCGTTGATTCAAGCGCAGAAAGAACTCATTGCTAAAAAGCGGGACATCAAGCAAGGAACCATGCAGGAGCTTCTTTCCGGACGTGTGCGCCTCCCCGGCTATGAAACCAAAGGCTGGAAGCATACGGATATTGGAGATATTCCGGATGATTGGGAGGTGAAAGAACTGGGGACAGTATGTAAAATTTTGAGAGGAGGTTCTCCCAGGCCTATAGAAGACTATTTGACTTCCTCTTCTTCAGGGATTAACTGGATTAAAATTGGAGATGTTGCTTCCAGCAGTAAATATATTACGCATACAGAAGAAAAGATAACCGCAGAAGGGGCTACATATTCTAGGAATGTGTATCCTGGTGATTTTTTACTATCTAATTCGATGAGTTACGGAAGGCCTTATATTTTAACAATTGAAGGATGTATTCATGATGGCTGGTTAGTATTGCAAGAATTTCATCGTTTTTTCGAATCTGATTTTTTATATTATGAATTATCTTCCGCAATCACGCTGAAGCAATATAATATGAAAGCAGCTGGAAGCAGTGTTCATAATTTAAATAAAGATCTTGTTTCCGATGTCGTTGTCATTATTCCTTCTTTATCTGAACAACAAGCCATTGCCGAAACTCTTTCGGACATGGACAATGAAATAGAAACCCTCGAAGCAGAACTTGAGAAACTCAACCATATGAAACGTGGCATGATGCAGGAACTGCTGACGGGTCGCATTCGCCTGATCTAAACACTTTTTCTTACACCACCATGAAGGACGACACATACAACGAGCTCGGAGCAGCCGAGCGAATCACGCAGAACAAGGTCGTCGCCTTGTTCCGGGACCATCTGCAATTCACCTATATGGGGAGCTGGAAGGTATCCCCCGAAAATGCCCGCACGTCTCCCATCGAAGAAGACTTGCTGCGTTCCTGGCTGGAGCGACGCGGAGGGGAAAGCGCTACCTATGCTTCCAAAATCATTACGACATTAAAGCGTGCCGCTTCGAACCCAGCCCTGTCCCTCTACGACACGAACAAGGCGGTTTACTCTCTTCTGTATTACGGAGTGGAAATCGACCGAGGAGTGGGACTGTCGCACTCTACTTGCCCCCTCATCGACTGGGATCACCCGGAAAATAACGACTTCGCCGTGGCGGAAGAGGTGAGCGTCCGCCGGGCTGACGGAAAGACGACGCGCCGCCCGGATGTCGTCCTGTACGTCAACGGGATCGCCCTTGCCGTGCTGGAGCTCAAACGCGGCAGCGTCACCGTGAATGAAGCGATCCGGCAAAACCAGACAAACCAGTACGGAGGTGAGATTCCGCATTTCTTTTCGACCGTGCAGCTCGTCATGGCGGCCAATGAAACGGAAGGGCTGCGCTATGCGACGACGCAGACGCCCCCCAAGTATTACCTGACATGGAAACGCGACCAGGAAGATACGCCCGTCAACCATCTGCTCGAACACCTTGGGGAACTTTGCTCGCAGAGGCGCTTGCTGGAGTTCATCCACGATTTCGTGGTCTATGACGCCGGGATCAAAAAGGTGGCTCGGCCGCATCAGTACCGGGGGATCAAAAAGGCACAGGAGTACCTGAGGCGACGCGAGGGAGGAATCATCTGGCATACGCAGGGCAGCGGCAAGAGCCTGCTGATGATTTGGCTGGCAAAGTGGATACTGCGCAACACGCCCCATTCCCGTGTGCTGGTGATTACGGATCGCGCGGAGCTTGATGAACAGATTACCCGCAATTTTAATCAGGCCGGAATTACCTCCTACCGGACAAAATCCAGCAGGGATCTGTTCTCCAAACTGAATCGGGAGGAAGAGCGCGTCGTTTGCTCGCTCGTGCACAAGTTCGGACAGCGCGAAGGAGATACCGATGACATCATCAGGGAATGGGATGATACGATTCCTGCCGATTTCAAGGTCAAAGGAGATCTCCATGTCTTCATTGACGAGTGTCACCGCACGCAATCGGGCAAGTTGGCGAAGGCCATGAAAAGGCTTCTGGGGTCGGGTATCTTTATCGGTTTTACGGGTACGCCTCTGTTCAAGTCGGACAAGGAGACCAGCCGGGAAACTTTCGGCAATTTCATCGATACGTACAAATTCGACGAAGCTGTCAGAGATGGCGCAGTGCTTGATCTGCGCTACGAAGCCCGCAATGTGGATCAGGATTTTTCTCCCAAGGGCGATGTCAAACTTGATGAGCGGTTCGAGCGACTGACGACCGGCATGACGGACGAACAAAAATACCAGCTCAAGCAAAAATGGGGGACGATGAAGGCTCTGTACAGCAGCCGGGAGCGGCTGGAACGCATCGCCGCCAATATTTGCGAGGATATGGATCGTGATCCCCGGTTGCGCATGGATGCCGGAAACGCCATGTTGGTCGCTGACAATATTTATCAGGCTTTTCGATTTTACGAGATTTTTCAACGAACGGAATTGAGGGGCAAGTGTGCCGTGGTCAGTTCGTACGTTGCTTCCAACGAAGCTACGCGAACGGCGGGCATGGGGGCGGCGCAGCAATCCGAGGAAATGCTCAAATATGAGACCTGCCAGCAGATGCTGAAGGATTTCGGCTTTCAGACGGCAAGCGTTACCGCCTGCGAAAAATTCGAGAGCAAGGTTAAAGAAATGTTCATCAAGGAGCCGGGGCGTATGAAACTGCTTATCGTCGTCGACAAGCTCCTGACGGGGTTTGATGCTCCTCCGGCAACCTACCTGTATATCGACAAGAAGATGCAGGACCACGGGCTCTTCCAGGCGATTTGCCGCGTCAACCGACTGGATGGTGAAAGCAAGGAGTTTGGCTATATTGTCGACTACAAGGATCTCTTTCGGAGTCTGGAAAAAGCTGTCACATCCTTTACGGCGGAGGCCTTCGAGCATTACGACTTGGCTGATGTGCAGGGACTGCTCAAGGATCGACTCAGAGAAGCGAACAAGTTGCTGGCGCAGCGACTCGACCGACTGCACGCCCTTTGCGAACCCGTCGGGGAACCGAAGGGACGGGATGAATATCTGGCTTATTTCAGCATGGGCGAAAACTTGGAGAAACATCAACGTCAACGCGTCGAACTCTACACGGGAACGGCTGCCCTGATGCGCGCCTACGCCAAAGTCTGCGATGAGCTCGATCTGGCCGGATACAGCAAGGAGCAGATTACGCTGATTCAGGAGGAAGTCGAACACTTCGCCCATGCCAGGAATGCCGTGAAGCTGGCAAGTGGCGACTATATCGACATGAAGATGTATGAAGCGGAAATGCGCAACCTGATCGACACCTATGTGCATGCATCGGACGCGGAAAGTGTTTCCACGATGGAAGACATGGGAATGGTCGAGCTGCTGGTCACCCGGACGGAAGAAATCATCCGCGACACCGAAAAAAAGACCGGCAAGCACGCAGCGGAGAGCATCGGCAACAACCTGAAAAAGGAGATTACGGAAAAGCGCTCGCTCAATCCCAGATTTTACGACAGCATGGGAACGTTGCTGATCCGGCTGCTGGAAGATCACAAGAAGGGAGCCATCGAATACAAGGATTTTCTGGATGGCGTGGTGGAACTATCTAAAAAGATAAGAGATGGAGAGCGTCCGCGCCCGGAACCAATCAACACGCCACGACTCAAGGCTTTGTACGATAACGCCCCTGTTCCTCGCAGGCATGCAGAACGATTCCCGGAGCAGTTCGCACTGGTGATGGACAGGAAGTGTGCCGGGATGCAGACGGGATTTCAGGATCCCGTTTCGACACGTTATCGTGAGGCTCTCCTCTTGATTCAGGAAGGAATGGAAGAGCTGGTGGATGAATTCGGTCTCGATATTAACGATGAGATGATCGAGACTGTCTTCAATCTGGCGGTACAGCATTACGGCAGATCATGAAGGTAGGCGGCATCAATGTGCGCATCGTGAGGAAAGGCGTCAAGCTCCTCCGGCTGTCGGTCTGTCCTCCATCCGGTGAAGTTGTAATCACCGCTCCTCTGACCATGGACGAGGATGCAGTACGACTGGCTGCTGTACAGCGGTTGACCTGGATTCATGCACGACGCAGGGAATTCGGGGATCAGGAGCGGCAGAGTCTCCGCACCTATGAATCGGGAGAGACGCATTACTTTCTGGGGGGTCGTTATCGATTAAAGGTAGTCCATATCCGTTCAGGAGAATCCCACAGCATAGAGCGGAAGGGGAAATTCTTCGTGATGAATGTTTATCCTGAAACGACACCCGGCAACCGCGAAGAGCTCCTGCATGCGTGGTATCGCCACCAGCTGCGGGAAATTGTGACGCCTTTGCTTGATAAATGGTGCAAACGCCTCGAATTGACGGCGCCAGTGTTCACGATTCGCAAAATGAAGACGAAGTGGGGTTCCTGTACTCCGGATGCTCACCGCATTCAGCTCAACATGGATCTGATCAAAAAGCCGTCTTTATGCATCGAATACGTGGTTCTGCACGAACTGATTCATTTCTTTGAAGCGAACCATACACCCCGGTTCAAAGCTCTTCTGTCAGCTCATATGCCCATGTGGGAACATTTGAAGGATGTCTTGAATCAAGCTCCTCTAGGAGAAGAGGTATGGGAAGAGATGACGGAATAACTCTTTTTTTCCAAGCAACGTATCGTCGCCCTGTACAGGATCGGCTACTAAGGCATCACTGCCGAGCGTTTCCATCCTCAGCCCGGGATGCAATGAGTACAGGGAGGAATTCTCCGGGTAGTCCAGTCGGTAATCCTAATTGACTTTGAGTTTCGGCAAGCACATCACGCTGCTGTTCGGGAGCAAGCTGGAAATCAGGAGTCATGACGGCAAATTGGAGTTGCCTCATCAAAATTGTTGATTATGAGGCGTTTATGAAAATGGTACGCGATACTGGGTTCGAACCAGTGACCCCATCCGTGTGAAGGATGTGCTCTACCACTGAGCTAACCGCGCATTGTGTTGAAAACTGGTACTCGAACGCTGTGGGGATGGCAAGTTTAATCTTTCCTCTGGTCAATGTTTGGCTTGATGTTAGGCTGGGTGCATGCCCTATAAACTTTTCTGTCTGCTTCCTCTTTCACTTGGTTTTGTTGCCTGCTCTGCACTTGATGTTTTTAAACCATATAGTCCTGCGTCCAAGGTATTGCCGCCAGGTATGCAACCCGTGGCGCGTGCTCTTCCCGAGCCGTGGGATGACTGGGAGAGCCTGTCGTCGCTGGATCGGGTCTCGCTGGGAGTGACGATCATGAAGCCCGGAGAGACCAAGAAAATTATCCTTCCGTCCAATCCTACCACGGGGTATTCGTGGGTTGTTGAGGGAGCTTCATCTCTGAAGCATGTGAAGCTGTCCAGCGATCGTTTCGTTTCGAACAAGGACGTGAAAAAGTTCTGCGGCATGCCCGGGACGCAGGTGTTTTTGGTGGAAGCACTTTCTCCCGGACGGGAAAAAATAACTCTTGTCTACAAGAGGAGTTGGGAGAAAAAGACTCCCCTCATGACCAAGGTTTATTTGGTCGAAGTCCGCTGAGGTGGCAAGAGGCTTTGAGAACAGGGTGTTTTATCCTTGAGGGCGGTTGCAGCAGCGTGCGGCGTGCATTTCCTTTACGAATTGTTCCGGCCCCGCTTCCCGCAGGCGGCGGATGCATCCGTGCCGGTCGGAACGGAAGATAAACCCAAATATTTTTGCCATGAAATTGTTGAATTTGCGGCATTCTTCCAGAGGCATCAAGGTGCAGTCGGCACAGCTCAGGTATCCATGCTCACGGCAGCATTTTCTGACGCCGCACCAAGTGGCCTTGTCGTATTTGGCGCACCCCGGGCATTTGCCTTTGGTGTATCTGGGGCAGGCGCCGCAGTAGAGTCCGCAGGCGGCGATGAGTTCGACCGAGGGAGTATTCGCAATCATGGAGGGATTGGGGATGGAATCAGAATTCGCAACTGCCGGGTGTTCTGGGGTAGGGGAGGACGTCGCGGATGTTGGATACCCCCGTCATGAACATGATGAGGCGTTCAAATCCCGCGCCGAATCCCGCATGGGGGACGCTTCCGAAGCGGCGTAGATCAGTGTACCACCAGTAGGTTTCCGGATCGAGCCCTTGCCGTTTCATATTGTCGAGAAGCACGTCGAGGCGTTCTTCCCTCTGGCTGCCGCCGATGATTTCACCGATTCCCGGGACGAGAACATCCATGGCGGTGACGGTTTTGCCGTCGTCATTGAGGCGCATGTAGAATGGCTTGATCGTTGCGGGGTAGTTGTAGAC
>F157a_European_Toad__coassemble_182_pt1 | contig 11387 bp, 11 predicted proteins | sample F157a_European_Toad__metabat2_high_PE_005 | metagenome-assembled genome bin F157a_European_Toad
CGGCTTCTTCCGAAGTTTTTCCTTCGCCATCCGGTTCTGCTCAACAAGCGGCTTCTTCCGCAAATGGAGGAAGATCCGCCCGTGAAATTCAGCTCGAAGAGGAACTGAAACGCCTGAAAAGTCAGAGCCAAAAGAGCGCGGAGCAGGAAGAGGAAGCTCTTCTCAACAGGAAATCTGCCGAGGATAAGAACAGCACACTGAAAGTTGTCAATCAGATTGTCGACGCTCAGGTTGTCGGCAAAGTGGATTCCTATGATAGGGAGCAAAACATCCTGATTTTCCATCCAATCGGTCAGCCGAATTTGACCAACGGGCAGGAATTAGCTGTCCGCAGGAGAGGGCTTGTTTTTGTCTTCATGACGATTGATGAACTAGATCCCTCTTCGGGAGCTTATATCGCTACCGTGAAGCGCAATGAAATTTTTGATGCGGATAAGGAAACTTCGATTCAGCAGGGAGAGGATATCATCATCCCTCCTCCTTCAGTCAAGGAAGACCTTCCCGATCTGAATAAAAACGCCCTGAAAACCGATCTTCCTCCTATTCCGATGGATCCTGTTGCTCCCTGAGGGAGTTATGGAACTAATCGCCTGAATTGTGCCGTTTCCGATGTCTTCGTCCAATCTCTTTTCCCAGCCGGGCCCCAGCTTTTCTTTCGAATTTTTCCCTCCGAAAAATGAAGCATCGATGAGCCAGCTTTTTGACACTGTCAAGGAACTCGAAACATACCGCCCCAATTTTGTCAGCGTCACTTACGGCGCGGGTGGATCGACCAGAGAATTGACCCGCGATGTTGTCATGCGCATCCATCGGGAAACAAAAATTCCGGCTGTTCCCCACCTGACCTGCGTCGGGCATTCTCGCGACGAGATTTTTGCCATTTTATCGCGTTATGCCGAGGCGGGTGTTCGGGCTGTACTCGCCTTGAGAGGTGACCCCCCAAAAGGCTCCGAATCAGCAGACAGATCGGGCGACTCGTTCCAGCATGCTTCAGAGCTCGTACGCTTTATTCGCAAATTCAACGAATCGGGCAAACATCCCTTACCCGGAGGATTCAGCATCGGTGTGGCGGGTTTTCCGGAAGGTCACCCGTCGACTCCGAACCGGCTGGAGGAGATGGACTATTTGAAGGCAAAAGTCGATGAAGGAGCTGATTATATCTGCACCCAGCTTTTTTTTGACAATCACGCCTTTTCCGATTTCAGGGAGCGCTGCCTCCTTCGCGGGATCAATATTCCTATTCTCGCCGGAATCATGCCGGTGGTGAGCCTCTCGGGGATGAAACGCATGGCAGATCTCTCGGGAGGAACTTGTTTCCCTGCTCGCCTTCTCAAAGCTCTTAATCGCGCTGGCGATCATGCCGAGGCTGTCCGTGAAGTCGGGATTCAATACGCTTCGACCCAGTGCGCCGAATTGCTCGATAACAATGTCGACGGCATCCATTTTTACACCCTTAATCAATCCAGCGCGACCAGACAAATTTACAGAAATCTCGGACTCCGGGATTCAAGACAATTGTCCCGCCACGCCGGGAATGCGTGAAAACTCATTGCAATTCATTCAAGAATACTGCTAACTACTCCCACCTCAGCATATGAATAGACAATCCAGCAAGAACGACGCCGATGCCCTGTTTAGTCAAGGGGACGTGAGGCCCATCGCAGAAATCGAAATTGGGCCGTCCAAGCACGAACAATTTCTAGACAAAAACCACAAGAAGCTCGTTGCTCTCTTGCTCTTGATCGGATTGGTCGTCAGCGGCTTTATTATTTATTTCGGTCTTGAAAAAGATAAGAACAACAGCGCTGGAGCTCTCCTCGTCTCCTCATTTGAGAAGGACGGCAAACTTGATCTCGCCAAGCTGGACGACGTCATCGTCAAATATCCCGGCACCAACTCTGCTGTGACTGCCTCTTATATGAAGGCGCAGGCATTGTGGGCTTTAGGCAGGGAGAAAGACGGCACCGCGCAAATGCTCCAATTCATTCAGACTGCGCCCAACCCCGAATTCAAAGCACAGGCATGTGTCATCCTCGGAAGCCATTACATGAGTGCCGGAGACAATGATGCCGCCGTCAAACAATTCCAGGAAGCTATTGACTGTGGATCACCCCTTTATTCTCCTCCCGCTTATTTGAGCCTTGGAGATATTGCTCGCGCTAAAGGCGATGTCAACGAAGCCCAGAAGTTCTATGCCGAATTGGTTGAAAAATTCCCTGAAAGCGCTTTTGTCGTGCAAAGCATGGGAGTTCCCGAGCGCGAAGACCTCCTCAATGTAGCCGCTCCCAGCAAAGTTGCCGCCCCTGTCAAGATAGATGAGGTCGCCGCCCCGACCTTAAACCTGAACGGGCAATAAAAGATCCCTTTTTCTTTTCTCGAATGGCCGCCCTCCAATTGGAAGGCGGTTATTTTTTATTTCTGCCTGGCTTGGTCAAAGAGGAAGGCGTATCAATTTGATTGATCGGCTTGACCTGAACGGGAATCTGCCTACACTTTTTCCATGTCGATGAGCAGTCATCCCAGAGCCTGGGCTCAAGTTGATACCGGGGCCTTGAAGAATAATTTGAATGTGGTGAGGAAGTTTATGCCCGATCACGCTTTAATGGCGATTGTGAAGGCTGAGGCTTATGGACATGGTCTCGAGGGTGTAGTGAAGGCGTTGGATAATGAGGGGGTGGCTTTCTTTGGTGTGGCGACTGTTGCCGAGGCTTGCCGGGTTCGCGATGCGGGATGCAAGACGCCGCCTTTTATTTTGGGGCCGTGTTTTGCCGAGGAGAGGGAAGAGATTGTTCAGAATGGATGGAGAGTGGCGATTTCGAGCCTTGAAGAGGCGCAGCATTACGATTCTTTGGCAAAGCTTTACGGGCGCAAGCTTGCCGTTCATTTGGGGATCGATACGGGGATGGGGAGAAGCGGGTTCCTTCCCGGTGATATGGATGGCTTGAGCGAGGAGTTGCTGAAGCTCGAGCATTTGGAATTGGAGGGGATCATGTCTCACCTGTCGGCGGCGGCGGAGGATATTTCATTCACTTATCAGCAGATCAATGGATTTGAAGCGGTTGTCGCCAAGCTGGAGGCGGGACATTCCTACCGTTATCATCATTTGTGCAGTAGTGCGGCTGTTTTCAATTATAAAGTGCCTTCGTCAAATATGGTGAGGCTTGGGCGTATTTTGTACGGGTATTCTCCGATGCCTTCTCCTCATAATGCTGAGTTGCAGACGACGCTGACGCTTTACAGCCGGATTACCTTGATTCGCACACTTCCCGTGAATCATGGGGTTTCTTACAATCATTGCTATATTACGACCGGGCCTACGAAGGTGGCGACGATTGGCATCGGCTATGCAGATGGGTATTTGCAGTACTTGTCAAATCAGGGTGCGCGCGTTTTCATCAACGGTCATTATTGCCCCTTGCTTGGGCGCATTACGATGGATCAGATAATGGTGGATGTCACCCATGTGGATGATGCCCAGGTTGGTGATCTCGTCGAGATTATGGGGCCAAATGTGAGCTGGCAAGAGTTGACTCAACTGGCAGGGACGATTCCCAGCAATGTGCTGACGAGTATCAGCTCTCGCGTTCCCCGTTTTTACATCTAACTTTCATTATTTTTTGATCAAACACATGAACGAAGAAACTCCAATTACTCCCTCGCTGGAAACCATTTTGCTTCACGGCGGGTTTGAAGGCGATCCCGCCACAGGTTCCCGTTGCCTGCCTATTTATCAGACGACGGCCTATAATTTTGAATCTGCGGATTATGCCGCGTCTCTTTTCAAGCTTGAACAATTCGGGAATATTTACACCCGATTGATGAATCCGACGACGGATGTTCTCGAACAACGTTTGGCGAAAATGCACGGGGCGACGTCGGCTCTTGCGTTCTCTTCCGGTCAGTCGGCGATTCTTGTCGCCGTGATGAATATTACATCGGCAGGGCAGAATATCGTTTCTTCTTCGTCGATTTACGGAGGAACTTACAATCTGTTCAATACGACTCTTCGCCGTTTCGGGATTGAGGTTCGTTTCGTGGATTCTTCCGATCCCGCGAATTTTGATGCGGCGGTGGATGAGAATACGAGGTTGATTTACGCCGAGTCTCTGGGGAATCCGAAGAACAATGTGGATGATTTCTCCGGAATTGCGGATGTTGCCCACAAGCATGGGATTCCTTATATTCTCGATAATACCGTTTCTCCTCCCCCTATGCTGAACCCCTTCGAGCATGGGGCGGATATCGTCGTTTATTCCCTCACCAAATTCATCAATGGCCACGGCAACAGTATGGGCGGTGCAATCGTTGAGAATGGCAAGTTCAACTGGAATAATGGCAAGTTTGCCGAATTGGTCGAGCCGGATGCGTCTTACCATGGGGTGACGTATTGGGATACCTTCGGCAATCCCGAACAAGCCCCGTTCCCCGGAATGGCGTTTTGCATGAAAGCGCGAGCCCAGCTTCTTCGAGATTTGGGATGCACGATTTCCCCCTTTAATTCGTACCTGACCGCGCTGGGGATGGAGACCCTGCCTCTGCGTATGGCGAAGCATTGCGAGAATGCTTTTGCCCTTGCCAAATGGCTGGAAAAGCATCCTCTCGTTTCATGGGTGAATTATCCCGGTCTTCCCCAGCACCCCGACCATGAGAAGGCCTTGCACTATTTGAAGAATGGTTTTGGCGGCATGCTTGGTTTCGGTATCAAGGGAGGCTTGGAAGCGGGTAAGAAGTTCCTCAACAGCGTGAAGCTTCTTTCCCACGTCGCCAATCTGGGCGATACGCGAACGCTGGTGACGCACCCCGCATCAACGACACATCAGCAGTTGAGCGAAGGGCAACTTGCCAGCACGGGGGTGACTCCTGATTTCATTCGCCTTTCTGTTGGTCTCGAAAATCTCGCCGACATTGAGGCGGATATTGATCAGGCATTGTGTGCCAGCCAGCATTGATAAGGTATGCTTGTTAGAAATCTCTGAAATTTTCTGAAAAATACCAATGATTCTTCGGTAGAATTAAGAAAGTTGCTTAATCAGGGGCAGGTAGGTGAGTTTTAAAAGAGCGGTAGCAGAATTTTCACGAATATGCGAATTCGAATCAAGAGGAGAAACTCCGAGCGAAGAAGATAGAAAGGCTTTGCTCTGGATTTTTTACTCAATCGCCAATGCTCCTCTCCTTGCGATGGATTCTACTGAAAATGCGAGATGGGCGGCAATAAAAGCGATACGGATCTTGAGCTCAAGGAAGACGCTATTAGCACGCTTGCGATCGATAGGTATCGCGATCTGGCTACTCAATATAAGGGAGCGTATCATTGTGCTCTCCGAAAAGGATTTCATGATTTTGCTTGTTGATTTATTCCCTGGGAAAACGGGAGAAGTCAGGAAATACATCAAGATGGCAGGTTATACCGACCAGGATATCCATGCCCTTGTCGATCGTACAGTCGGAAGAGATAGAGAGACTGAATTTCTTTATAAAGGCCGCAGCAAACGACGCTAATTAAGGTCGCCAGAGTACGAGTGGAATCTCCATTGATTCCAATGCATGTTGCGCGAATATGAAGCGGATTTCGGGATTTTCGCCAAGCCCCCTTAGGTCGGTTTTTACGGCGAAGCCTTCCCTTTTCAGCTTGTTTTCCCACGAGTCGGGAGACTTTCCGGCAAGGTCGATTTTGACATGTTTTCCTGCGAGGAAGAGAAAGGGGGCGAGCCAGACTGTTTTGACACCAGCTTCCTTGATCTGTAGGAGCGCGTCCTCGAAGGATTTTTTCCCATCAAGTGTGGCGGTGAAGGCGAGAGGGTCTTGCCGCAGGATCTCTTCCTCCAACGCCGCAAGAGTAGGGTCGCCATGACCATCTTTTTGACCGTGAGCCATGAAAAGAATCGCCTCATCTTTTGTCCTTTCCTTGGGAAAGTGCGAGAGGACGGCTGCAACAACTTCCTCCCTGTCTCGTTTAGTTTCCAGAAGTGGGTTTCCAAGGGAAACATGGTCGAAGCTTTCGGGGAACTTCGTTAAAGCTTGCAGTAGTTCCTTCTCCATTTCCGAGAATTCTTTTCCTCTGACGATATGAAGGGATTGTACCTGCAGGTTTCGTACGCCTTCAGACACCCATGATGCAAGGTTTTCTTCAATCGTTGGGATTATAATGCCCTGCCTGGCTAATGCCGCTCGGATTGTTTGGGAGGTATAGCTCCATCTGATGCTCTTGGCGGGATAATCGCGCAGTATTTCTTCTTCCATCGCTTGGTAGGGCCCAGTCGCGTTGTTGTGGCTGGTTCCGAATGCGATGAGCAGAAGAGCGTGGTTGTGGGGCATCATGAGAAGGAAGGGAGAATTTCAGTCTTGCCCAGTATAGGCATGAGGAAGACCTGGGAAAAGAAATATTGTGAGGAGGTAGAAGGTGGGCAGTGGGAAGGGAGAGCGAGAGCCGATGGAGATCAAGCAAGAGAAAAATGAGAAAGCCGCCCCGCCTTGCTTGGCGGAACGGCTTTCTTGCTAGCCAATATATACCTGATGAGATTTAGCAGACGCCCTGTTCGAGCATTGAGTTGGCGACCTTCACGAAGCCGGCGATGTTTGCGCCGACAACGTAGTTGGTGAAGGTATCCTTCGAGAACTCGTTGGCGTGGTTGAACGCATTGTCGTGGATGTTCTTCATGATGCTTTTGAGCTTCGCATCCACTTCTTCGCGGCTCCAAGAGAGGCGCATGCTGTTCTGGGACATTTCGAGGCCGGAAGTAGCTACGCCGCCTGCGTTTGCAGCCTTGGCAGGACCGTAGAGGATCTTCGCGTCAAGATAGGCATTGATACCTTCGAGGTCGGTTGGCATGTTTGCGCCTTCGGCGACGAGCGTACAACCATTCTTGATGAGTGTGCGGGCTTCTTCTCCGTTGACTTCGTTCTGCGTGGCGGAGGGGAAGGCACAGTCGCAGGGAACGCTCCAAGGGCGTTGTCCGTCGAAGAATTGAGCCTTCGAGAACTGCTTGGTGTATTCCGAGATGCGCCCGCGGCGAACATTCTTGAGATCCATGATCGATGCAAGTTTTTCCGTATCGAAGCCATCGGGATCGTAGATGTAGCCCGAGGAGTCGGAAAGCGTGACGGGCTTGGCACCCAATTCAATCAACTTTTCAACGGTATACTGAGCCACATTGCCGGAACCGGAAACGAGGCAAACTTTGCCTTGAAGGTCATCGTTGCGGGTGGCGAGCATATTCTGTGCGAAGTAGACGCAACCGTAGCCTGTTGCTTCGGGGCGGATAAGTGAGCCGCCCCAGTTGAGGGATTTACCGGTGAGAACACCCGTAAATTCATTGCGGATTCTCTTATATTGACCGAACATGTAGCCGATTTCGCGGGCTCCTACGCCAATGTCTCCGGCGGGAATGTCCGTGTTGGCTCCGATGTGGCGGGCGAGTTCGGTCATGAAGCTTTGGCAAAAGTGCATCACTTCTGTATCGCTCTTGCCCTTGGGGTCAAAATCCGAACCGCCTTTGCCTCCGCCCATGGGAAGGGTGGTGAGGGAGTTTTTGAAGACCTGCTCGAAACCGAGGAACTTGAGGATGCCGAGGTTGACGCTGGGGTGGAAGCGCAGACCGCCTTTGTATGGTCCGATGGCACTATTGAACTCGACGCGGTAGCCGCGGTTGACCTGAACCTTGCCATTGTCATCGACCCATGGTACGCGGAAAAGGATGGTGCGCTCTGGTTCAACGATACGTTCCAAAATGGCTCCGTCTTCGTATTTTTTGTTGGAAGCAAGGACAGGTTCGATTGTTCCCAATACTTCCTGAACTGCTTGCAGGAATTCGGTTTCGTGTCCGTTCTTCGCCTTGACGGCTTCAAATACGCGCTGAGAATAGGGTTGTGCCATAATGGATAATTCTGAGGTTGATGATTCAGGTTGCCCTCAGGGAGTCGAAGACTGACCGTTTGGGTAAAACGGATGTAATGAGCATTCGATTGATAAACAAGATTTTTTTGCAGAGTGATAAAAAGGGGTCGGATTACAAATAAAAAATATTTCTGTTTGTTTCTATTTTTAATCCGACCCCTTATTCCTTTCAATTGGCTTCATTGCAGTATGCTTGAAGGAGGGTGATCAAGAAGATAAGGAATCCGGAGGGGAATCTTGAACGCTCCATGGAGAACTAGGAATTTTCAACTGTGCTCGTTGACAGTTTGACAACCCATGCCTTGTCTTTTAAGTCCGCTTTTTCCATGAGTCGTGCCCTGTGGAGAAGTGTACCCATGGAGCGGGCTTGCCCCATGTGGAGGCGGCGAGCAACCCATGCGTAGGAAACCATCGTCGTTTTGCGAACGGCGAGTGCGATGATGAGTTTGGATCGATGGCTGAATGGAGTTGTCAGCAATTCTTCTTCCGTCAGTCCGAATGCCCGTAAGCCTCTGATGACAATGGATTCAGCGCGGTATTCACCGATTTCTGCGCCTGTTCTTCCCCATGCCCCCGCTTGCCGGATTGCTGTGTTGGGGATGGAAGCAATAATACGTTTTTTGAAAGCGCTTGATCCATAGCACCATCCGCGCTGGACGGTTCCTGAGCCGACATGTCCGGCGGGGATGAGGGAGCTTTCATCCATGCGTTCTGCCTCAAAGCGACCGATGAGGTGATCAAGGTATTTACAGTGCCCTTGAGGGGTATCCTCGCAACCGAAGCAGGCAAGGCCTTTCTTGGGATGAATCCATGATTCTCGGCGTCCGTTATCCTTGATCCAGCTGGGAAGGCTGGTCCACTTACTGCCGGCAAGAAAGGTTTGCTTGCGCACCAGTCCGGCGCGGGCGGGGTTAAGGTGGATGTAGTCGATGATCGTTGAAAAATAGTGGGCGTTGTCTGCTTCAATCAGCATGGAGGAATACCTGCCTGCAAAAACATGCCCCTTGAAACCGTGCCTTCTATTGTAGCGCATCGTGTAGGTCGTCTGTAGCCATTTCATGCCTTCGACAAGATTGGAGAGAGTGGTTTCGAAAAGGATGTGATAATGATTGTCCATCAGCGCATAGGCGTAGATAATCCAATGGCATTTTTCTGCGCTTTCGGCGAAGGTTTTCAGGAAAGTCTTCCGATCTTCTTCATCCTGAAAGATCAGGTCGCTTTTGTTCCCGATACTCTGGATGTGATAGACGGCTCCGGGGTATTCAATGCGCATGGGGCGGCTCATGTATTCTTGATTATGAAGAATAAAAAGAGGGATGACAAGTCCTAGTTGTTTCTATTTTTAATCTGACCCCTAAAATAAAGAGAAAGGTTCATTTTTTTTGACATGGGGATGAATGGATTGCTTATTGTGAGGCAGGGATACATTTTCTATTTCTGCATTCTTCGGAACTCTTTGTTCTTCCGAATCTCTTTGCCTGAACAAGCCATACAGAGACGTTTTCCCTGCTTGATAAAAAAGCATAGGTAAGGATATGATTGAGAAATGAGTTCGACTGAAACACCAATTGCTCGGAAAAACACACAAAAAACGATTCGTGTTGTTCGTCTGGTTCGCAAGACCTCCATTCCGAAATTGATCGCTTCTGGTGCGGTGGGGCTTCTTGCCGGATGCGTGCTTGGCGTATGGATTAGCCAGATGACGTCGGATTTGAGATACAAGGATGCCGAAAAGAGGATGGAGCAGGAGCATACCGCAAGGTTGGAGGCGGAGGACAAGATGTTCCGCATGCATTTGGCGTTCGAAGATATGGAGGAAAAGATGAAATCGGGGAATTGGGCATCGATGAGTGCAGGCCAAACTGCGAGTGTTGATCTTTTGAGGGTGAATTCTTCCAATTCAATTTCTTCCAACCCAGTGGGGAGTGGAAATGGTGTGGACGATTTGAAAAAGACTTCGGGATTGATTTCGCAAGAAGCGAAGGAATGGAAGTCACGCTATCGCTATGCGGCGATTAAATTTAACAGGCTGACAGCTAATTATGCTCAATTGCATAAGAAGTACCTGAGCCTGACGGGGGCGGGTGGCGCGACAAAGGGTGTCATTACGGGTGAACAATTTTATCGTTTGCTGAGGAATGAAAACAAGGTCATGAGGGATCGCTGCTGGGAAGAGAAGAAAAAGAGCTTGCGCTTGCCGGATCGAAAAAAGGTCGAAGAGGACGAACGACTGTATACGGATCGCGATTCATGGCTCAGGAACATGGCAATCCGTATCGGCATCGAAAAGGTGTAGAGAATACTCTCTTTCTTACCCTAGGGGATTGATCACTGTCGTGTGGTGATAGCCCTCAAATTCCCTGTAGAGAGAAGCATTAAGCTTGTCCGGGTAGCTCATGACGAGAAGTGGATAGGGTTCCCCCGATGGATCATAGGGAGGATGAATATAGTCAAATTGTTTGTTGGCTATGAATCCCGAACGCTGATAGAACCCGAGCCTTCTTCTTGAAATTTCATCTTCAGGAGGATCAATTTCCAGAATGACGGGACGTTTCTCCTTGGACTTGAGGAAATCGAGAATCATCTTGCCGACACCGCCGTTTCTTTTCTCCGGGTTGACGGCGAAATGTTCGAGGTAGACGAAGGCATCCGTCATCCAATAGCAGAGGATGGCGATGACGGCATCGTTATGAGAGTCGAGAAAAGCGTCGTAATGAAAATCATTGTGAGCGAGGGCGGCGGGAATATCTTCCCAATTCCTTTGTTCATGGAGAGGGAAGCTCGTCGTGTAGATACCGTGAGCCTTCTCGAAATGAGGGTCGTCAAGATGCCTGATGCGGTGAATGGTGTGCGCAGATGATGCCATGATCTTATTCCTTCAAAACCTTATCTATTCATGATTTTGCCTGAAAAAAGGAACGACGACAAGGATGAGAAATGACTTTTAGTATGATTGCCTATGGTGCGTTGGGCAGATAAAATGGGTATTTGTGGCGTTGAAGACGTATGAGACGTGATGATGGGGCATAGCTTAATAAGCAGTATGAGGGCCTGCGAGGGCTGCTTATCAATAAATGCCCGTCTTGCGCACGATTGAAATGCGCCTGACGAATCTTGAGCAGAAATGAACTTGTAAGGATTTATTACAAGTTTGAACAAAATTAAAATAAACAAGTTATGAAAATAGCACTAGATATAGGACATGCGAACGGTACGGGGGCGCATGGAAATGGGTTGGAAGAGCATGCAGTTGCCGAGCGGATTACCGGGCATCTTGCCGTGATGCTTCGTGGGCGGGGGCATTCGGTGGATGTTATTGATTTTGCCGAGCTGTCGAATGCGGGTGATCTTGCCGAGACGATTAAACGAGCGAATGCCGGAGGGTATGATTTCGGCGTAAGCATCCATTGCGATTGCTCGGAGAGTCCAGTTGCGAGGGGGGCGCATGTGTGTTATTTGACTCAATCGGGTTTGAAGCTTGCCGAGGCGGTTG
>F157a_European_Toad__coassemble_190_pt1 | contig 11236 bp, 12 predicted proteins | sample F157a_European_Toad__metabat2_high_PE_005 | metagenome-assembled genome bin F157a_European_Toad
ATCTTGTGGTGAGCGGTGTTGCTTTTGATAGTTGAGCGACGACAGAAAGTTGGTTTTCTCCCACATCAAGACATGAGCGGAATCCTGCGTATTCATTTCTGAGGATAGCGGAGGCTCGCAATTTTCCCTCAAGGGGAAGAATTTTTTCGAGTTCCTTTTTCTTGTGTGCAATGGCGGCGGCGAGGTAGTCCATGAAAGGGTAATTGGGGGCAGGGGGGGTAATACCAGTATCACCTGGAGAGAAAGAAGTTTCTCTGCCTTTCGGAGATGTCCATGTTCAGGAGTTCCATAACGGCGAGCATGTCTTCCCAGACCTTGCGTTTTTCGGTTGGCGTGTCGGTTCTGAGCAGGTAGCTGGGATGGTAGGTGACGCGAACGGGCACGCCTGCGAATGTGTGGAATCTGCCCCGTAGGGCTGAAAGCGGCGTTTGGTCGGTTCCGAGCAATCCTTTGGCGGCGGTGGCTCCCAGAGCAATGATGACTTTAGGGCAAATGAGTTCAACCTCTTTGGTGATAATGGGAAGGCAGGTGCTTATTTCCTTTTCGCTGGGGGGGCGGTTGTTGGTTGTCTGATTGGGCAGGGAGGGTCGGAATTTAACAATGTTGCTAATATAGATAGAGGAGCGATTCAATCCCATGGCCTTGATGATGGAGTTGAGCTTTTCTCCTGCCGGGCCGACGAATGGCTCGCATTGGCGCTCTTCCTGATAGCCCGGTGCTTCTCCCACGAACATGATGGAAGAATGGGGCGATCCGGTTGCGAAAACCATGGTGGTGCGCAAGGTTCCCAGATCCTTGGAGGGAGTCCAGTTTTCTGCGATTTGCCGTAGGTGGGCGAGTCGATCTTCAAGGGAAGATCCCAAAAGGTGTGGGATGGAGTGGACGGGATGAAGGGCGGCGGCGGATGCGGGTTGCATCGATTCTTCCCTGAGTTTTTTGAGAGTGTCGGCCGGGTTAACGTCGATTTCCCCGTCATTTTTTTCTTTTTCGGTGGGGAGAGAAGAAGCAGGCGTTGAAGCGGGAGGGGGGGGCGCGTTTTTTTGTCTCGAAGCGATGACCCATTGACGCAGGATCAGGCGGGCTTCCTCATCAATAGGAATTTGATCAATCCCCCTGTTTTCAAGAGATTTCAAATAGTCGACAACGAGGGTTGGAAAACTGTCTGCCATGGCGTGCGGACATGATACTCCGGGTTGCCTGAATATGCAACTTCATCCGTTCCTGGAGTCTTCAAAAATTCCTTGTACTTAACAGTGATGAAGGGTTGATTCGAAAAAAAAGGTTGCATCAAGGGGGGATATTTTGTACCTAGTGCAGACCGTTGTCGGTTCCAGCCGGCGTTCTTCGTCACTTCAAGGATGTTGCCCGCGTCTCAAATTAATAACCTATATGAGCGGGTCGTCTTAACACATACCCTATGAGTTTAAAAGTATACGCTACACTGATAAGTTCTTTCGGCCTTGCCTTCCTGTCGAGTTGTTCGACGGTGAATAATGGCGGCGAAAGTGTTTCTTCCAAGGCTCGCCAAGTTGCATTGTACGCTAAAGTTGGTGAAGTCGATAGAGGTTTTATCGCCCCTCTGGCTCCCAGCCCTTCTGCCAAGCCTTCTGCTTCACTTCCCAATATGGGAAGAGATAAGCACAAGATGCCTTTTTATCACACCAACCAAAGAACTCGCGTAGCGAGAACGACTGCCTACACTCATTCGGAAGGCGATCACCTCGCTTATGGAGCGAAAAACGCAGTTGGTACATCCCTCAAATACACATCCACCGTTCGTAGTGCCGCTGCCGACTGGTCGGTTTACCCCCTCGGAACGAAGTTTCGTATCAAAGGGCAGCCTTATTTGTACGTCGTCGACGATTACGGCAGTGCTCTTGTTGGAACGGGGACAATTGATATTTACCAGCCTACCAAGGCTTTGATGGGGCAATGGGGGCGTCGATACGTCGAAATTACCATTGTCCAGTGGGGAAGCCCCGACTTGAGTATTGATGTTCTTGCCGGAAGGAGGGGATATTCCCATTGCCGCAAGATGTATGCAGTGCTTTCCAAGTTGAATGACAAGGGTTATTACGCCAAGGCGGAATAAGGTTGATTCAAACGATTTCACGAGAGGGGGAATGAGATGATGATCTCATTCCCCCTTTTTCTTTTTCTGGAAACGTGGTAGAAGAAGTGATGAATCGCAAGGAAAAGGCAATAATCGTCGAGGAGACACTAAATCGCATCTACCCCGCTCCCGAAGTATCTTTACTCCATCGAGATCCTTATACCTTGCTTGTGGCGGTATTGCTCTCCGCACAGTGTACGGATGCGAGAGTCAATCTGGTGACGCCTCATTTATTCGCTCTGGCGGATACTCCGGAAGGGATGTCTCTTCAGACCCCTGCGAAGGTTCGTGAGATTATTCGCACTTGCGGGCTTTCGGAAAGGAAATCGGAAAATATCGTCGCCTTGAGTGCGATTCTCGTTGAAAAGCATGGTGGCGAAGTTCCCCGGTCATTTGAGGAGCTTGAAGCCTTGCCGGGGGTTGGGCATAAAACGGCATCGGTTGTCATGTCTGCGGCGTTTGGCGTTCCGGCATTTCCCATCGATACACATATCTACCGCTTGGCTCGCCGCTGGGGATTGAGTCGTGGTAATAATGTCATCGCAGTTGAGAGAGATCTCAAAAAAATCTTCCCTAAATCGGCGTGGGGAGACCTCCATTTGAAAATGGTTCTCTACGGAAGAGAGTATTGCCCGGCTCGTGGATGTGGAGGTAATTGTTCTATTTGCAGTGACTTGGGTGTAAGCTGAAATATGTGACAAAAAATTCTTTTTCCTCGTGTCAAATATGTGCTTGCCACGGGCTCGACGAGTCAGTAAATAAATAAACACATTTTTAATTAACCAGTATATTTCGAGATATGAAAAATCTTTTGAAGACGGCTTTCCGTTTGACCTCGTTCGCTTCTATTTTGTTGGCTTCTCTTTCTGCGATGACATTCGCTCAGGATGCCGTCGCTCCCGCCGCTTCGGAAAAGACGATGCTTGACAAGTGGGTGATAGCAGGGGGGTGGACGATGATCCCCTTGGTTATCATTCTTTTCATCATTATTTATTTAGTGGTTTTCAACATGGCAGCTCTTCAGAAGAAGAAGTTTCTCCCTGAAGATCTCAAAATGACCTTGATGCAACTGATGGCGGAATGCCGCATTCGCTCCGCTATTGAAGTGGCGGCAGGCAATCCTTCCTATCTTGGTCGTATTGTTGCGTATGCTCTCCCCAATGTGGATGCGACTCGCCCCGAGGATCTGGGTAAGGATTCCATCGAAGACTCCCTTGCTGACTTTACGGCGAACGAAAGCCGAAACATGATGAAGTGGATTAACATGGTTTCTCTTTGTGCACAGATTTCTCCGATGCTCGGATTGTTCGGTACGGTTCAGGGGATGGTTGGTGCTTTCGGTACCTTGTCTTCTACAGGTCAGGCTGACCCGTCCCAGCTTGCTGGTGATATCTCTGTGGCTCTGTTGACCACCTTCTGGGGGCTGATTAACGCTATTATTGCAGTTCCCTTCTTCTTCTTCATGAAGAATACGGCGAACTCTCACGTTGCCGAATGCGTAAACGTGGTGCAGGAAATGGTGAATACCTCCATCAACGTGGTCAACGCCGAAGCTCAGCTTGCACGTATTCCTGAAGGGTTGGCCTAATGTGTCTCCTCTGATGCGGATTTTCCCGGCTTTGATGAGCCGGGGAAAATGATGAACCTCAAATCGAGAAGAATAAATGGGCAAGAAAAATGCAAGCGTTGGCGCGCCTGATGAAAATGGTGAAATGGACATGTCGCCCATGATCGACATGGTATTCCTCCTCCTCATTTTCTTCGTTGTCAATGCGACGGCGATTACGGTAAAAAAAGACAACCGCGTGACGATGCCTACGGCATCCAACTCCGGCGAACTCAAGTCGGCCAACGGCTGCATCGTCGTCAATATTTACGGTGAAGATAAGCCAGACGGCTTCTCCGACACCGTTGTATGGGGGACTGATACGAGCCGACCTCTCGCTACGGAGCAAGAGCTTGGGGACTACATCAAGGAAAAGGTGGAGGTGTTTAAACGTGAAGGCTACCCACTCAAACTTTATCTTCGTGGCGACAAGAAGGCTCTCTTCAAAGGGGCTCGCGGCGTCATTCGCGTAGGCGGTATCAACGGTGTCAGCGATGTCATCTTCGGCGTCCTTCCGGGAAAGGGTTAACAACACGGAAAAGCTAGTGCCGGGAATGATCGGTGCTGGTGGAATTTCAATAATTTTATACTGAAAGATGGCTAGACATAAAAAAATGGAGGGCGCAGAAGACGTCGATCCGGCGTTGGACATTTCGTCATTGATTGACGTGTGCTTCCTTCTGCTGATCTACTTCATCGTGGCTACAACGCTGGTACAGGAGCGCAAACTCGATATGCAAATGCCGGGGCAATCGACTGAATCCAGCGATAAGAAAAGCGTTGAACCGGGACTCGTTCGCGTTACGGACAATGGAACTATTTACTGGGGTAAGGAAGAGAATCAGCTATTGATTGATTCCGATGTTGCCAACCATGAGCTTCCCGTTCTCGTTGAAGCATTGAGCAACCTCAAGACAGCCGCTGAAGCGGTGGATGCTACTCCAGTCGTTCAACTTTGGGTTGAGCCGGGAGTTCCCCATCAGCGTGTGATCGACGTTCTCAACGCCTTGACGAGGGCGGGAATCAAGTCCGTTGGTCTCACTAATTTCAAAGACGACGAGTAATCGACCAACCAGCAGATTTATGACACTCCGAAACTCAAGCTGCTTGCGGAATATCCGGCATAGCGAGGTCTTGCGTTTCGGAGTTTGTGTCTCCGAATAATTTTTATCAATCGAACGAATCAAGATGAAACGATCCACATATATTTCCGCTTTATCCGCCGCAGCGATGGCTCTGATGGGGGTAAGCTTTATCACTCCTGCCAATGCTCAGGGAGGAGGCCCTCCCGGATTGCAGAAAAAGGCTATTGAAGCCATGAAAGCCAGTAATTGGGCTGCTGCTTTACAGGCAATTGACCAATGTATCACGACATTTTGAGCGAAAGCGAGAGACTTCGGCATTGGAGATGAATTCGGCTGGTTTTATTTCCAGAAGGGCGTGTGCCTGATGCAGATGCAGAATTACGACGAGGCGATCAAGGCTTTTACCGAGTGCTACACGAAATATCCTGGCGAAAGAAATGAATTCGTCAAAGTGGCGTTGTTCCGGGTTGGTGAAGCCCAGTTTATGAAGAAGGATTATTCCGCTGCGATCGAATCCTTTCAAAAATTCATGAAAGAGCGTCGCTCCAGAGGAGCGGAAGCTCGCGTCAACATGGGGCAGGTTTACAGCATGATGGCTCAGTGCTATTTCTTTCAGGGCTCCGCTGGTCTTGAGAAAGGCATTGACTCTTTCGAAAAGTGCATCGTGAATCGCTACAGGGGGCAAGGTATTGCTGATCAGTATATCATGCAGGCGTTTTCCAGCATGATTACTGCTTGCATAAATGAGGACAAGCCTCAGGTTGCAATTAATTTTATTCAAAAATATCCTTCAGTAATCAACTTGGAAACGGCTCGTATGGCGCCGTTTGGTGCCGAGATGCTCCAGCTTGCCTCCAGCGTTTATGGAAAGATGATTGAAGTGCAGAAGACCGGGAATGAAGCCCTTTCCAACTCCTACGCTCGCTTGACAATTCTCCTTGAGGCAGCGATTCCCAATTTGAGTGAAGCCCTTTCCGAGAGCGGAAAGCTCATCAAAAAACTGGGCCCCTTGCCCGGAATTGTCGATACCTCTGCCGTTTATGATAAGAGGGTGCTTTCCGGTGTGCAGAAAGTCTACTCGAAATTGAAAGCGGAGAATAAGCCGCTTGAGGGATATGCCCTGATGGCAATTGCCAACATGCATCTCAACTACGGAGCGATGCGCACGGCAAACAAGGCTCTGGATATTCTGGAAGACAGATACTCAACACTTGATAAGAGGGAAGATAATCTCTTCCAGTTGGCTATTACGACATGGAATCTCGGGGATATGGTCAAGGGGTCGGAATTTGTTGATCGCCACACCAAGGCATTCCCGAAATCAAAATATGCGGATGTGCTCAGTACAATGTCTTTGGAAAAGCTTCTCAGGGACAAGGATTATGAAGGCTGCCTTGAGCAGTCGAGAAAAGTCATGGCGGCTAGCGCAGACGATAAGGCTGGCAGATTCTATATTCTCGCTTCCTATTGTGAAGGTGCATCCCTCTTCTACCTCAAGCGTTATTCCGAGGCGATTCCTGCGCTGGAAGCGTACATCAAGGCAAACCCCGAGGCGGGAAATACGGCTCAGGCGATATACTTTCTTGGATCAAGCTTTACCTCGATGGGACGCTGGGATGACGCTCTCCGCGTCTTTGACGATTACATCTGGAAGTATCCCAACCCGAAAGACAATCCGTTGCTTCCTTCGGTTTATTACGAGCGCGCTTATGTGCGCCTCCAAAGAAACCAGGAGGGCGATGAGCTCAAGGCGCTGGAAGATGCCAAGCATATTACCGAGAACTTTCCGGGAACTGGCGTTTATCCGATGGCATTCGTACTAATGGGGAATATTTATACCGCCAACCCTGATACCATCGATAAAGCGACTGAGTCTTATCTCAAGGGCTATGAGGAAGGTAAGAAGGCCAAGTTGAAGAACATCATCTCCGAAGCTTTGTATAATCTGGCGGCGAATGCTCAGGTAAGCAACAAGCCGGAAGATAAAGCCAAGTTTGGAGAATATGCAGATCTATTCTGGAAAGAAGCCGATTCCAAGGGCAATCCCTTCTCCTTGATGATGGCTTCTATTAACTTATCGGCGAATAAGGACGGTAAAGCGGGCTTTGAACCGGCTTTGCAAAAACTTCGCGAAATTATCGTAAGGGAAGGCGATCAGGAAGTCGTCGACTCGCGCGTGGAACAGGCGGTAGGGAGTTACACCAAGTTTTATCTTGATACGATGGAAGCTTTGGGTAAGCCTCTGTCTCTCGATCAGGTGAGGAATCATTTCTACAAGTTCCCCGGCGTCAAGGATGACAATATTTCCCTTAGGACGGTTTTGAGAACAGCTGTTATTGGCGTCTATCAGAATCAACTCAAGGAGCTCAAGCCTGAACAAAGAGAATTGAAGGCTCAGCTGGAAGGTAATATCAATGTCTTCTTCCGGGAATTGGTCAACGACTTTAAACCAAGTGATTTAACTCCCTACACCTTGTTAAAGCTGGGAAGTCACCTTGCTCAGACAGAACAGCCTCTTATCAGCATTCCCTATTTTGATGAAATCCTCAAGAGGAAGAATGGTCTTCTGAAAGAAGCGACTTACGGTAAGGCGATTGCTCTCGGTCGCAGTAAGGATGCCGGAAAGATTGATGAGGCCATCAAGATGATGTCTGGTGCGCTGGAAGGCGAGCGGAAAAAGAAGAACCCCGACACCAAGTCCATGGAGGAAGCGCAGTACTATCTCGTACTCTTCCAGCAGGACAAGGGAGACTATAACCAAGTCATCGAACAGGCTAAAATTTATTTGGACAACAAGGCTTACAGAAAGAACATTGTCGAAATGCGCTACAACCAGGCGATGGCCTACAACAAGATAGGCAAACAGGATGAAGCTATTTCTGGATTCATGGGAATTCTCAACTCCAACAAGGGGCAGATTCGCTGGTCGGCTCCGGCTCTGGAGCAGGCGATGACCGTCCTGTGGAACCGCAATAAGCCGAAGGAAGGCAATAAGGCTTCCGACCGTTATCTTGCAGTACAGCAGGGTGAAAACTATCTGAAACTGACGAGACCCAACTTTACCAAAATGTCGCTTCCTGAGCGTGATGCCTGGCGCAAGGTGGAAGAACTGGTCAAACGCTACAATGCCGATGCCGGTGTCGTTGCCGAAGCAAAAGCGGCATCCGAACGAGCCGCAGCGATTCGCTCGTCTCAAGGAAGATAATTGTTCACATCAATCGAAAAAGAAATGAAAACATTTTCAACACTTTTCCTCGCAGCCGGGCTGGTCATAAGCTCTTCTGCTTTTTCTCAACAAGCCTCCCCGGGAGGGCTTGCTCTTAAAACGAGGCTTGTTTCGGATGCTTTGCCCAGGTCGGGCGTAGTGGAGCTCTATGTCACCGGAGCCAACCAGTCTGTCGTGCAGTACAAGGAGACCGCTGAACAGACGGGATCGACTTCATTGCCTATGTCGCAGATTAAATTCTTCTATATGCTTGAACCGGAGGCTTTCCTTTCTGCAAAGGAATCATACCAAAATGAACAATTCCGCGAAGCTCGGGCTAAATTTCCCACAGTGAAATCCCGGCTGGCTCCCATTATGGGATTGGAAGATGGATATTTCCAGGCGGCTGCGCTGTTGGAAATTGATTCTGCCTTGTCTTTGCTTGACTGGGGCGCCGTGAAGGAATTGACCGCTTCATTCCCGAAGCAGTCTCCGCTCACGAGTGAAATGAAGCTTGATATGGAAATTTACGGCTTGTTTGGCAAGCTGGCAGATAAGGCTTACGATCAAATCATTTCATCCTCGAAAAGCTTATTGGAAAGAAACAAGGATAAATTGACCCTCGACCAGCGTGCGAGGATTCATTTTCTGATGGGCACAGCTCTGGCAGAAAAGAATCAGGGAACGGAAGCTTTGGATCATTTAGCCTTTTCTATTGTGGGAGCTCACGGAGGTAATAGGGAGTTGGCCGCTGCTGCCATCCAAAAATCCCTTGAACTTTATGAAAAAAATCCAAAGGTAGATGCGCTTCGTCAGAGGTTCAACATGGGCGAGGTGAGTGCAATAAGTCCCGTGAGTAATCCTCAGGAAATAAAGGAGGCTGCTGCATTGGTCTACTTATTCAAAAACGTTTTGTTTCCGGATAGGGTTTTGAATCCAAAATTTGATTGGATGCTCAAGGCGTATGTTGCCCCTGCGGTTGCTGCGAAGAACAAGGATGGAGGTCTGGTCAAGGAATCAGAGGAGAAGGCTGTTGCTCCTGCCCCTCCTGCTGTTCCGACTCCTGGCAAGAAATAAAGCCAGCTATTCATATTATGTTCAGGGAGAGAAAGTTTTTTCTCTCCCTTTTTTGCGCGCTGAATTTGATGAGAGGGCAAGACCTAGTCCACCAGTTGATCAAGGGTGGATGAAGTAGAGTCTGGTAGTTCCACTATTTTGATGCGGCCTGATTCTCCCCTGGCTATTTGAATCGAAGATTTCGGCGTGTTCAGTAATTGGGAGAGGAAGGAGACTACTTCCTTGTTGGCTTGCCCGTCAATTGGTCTGCCGGCTATTTTGAGTTTAAGCACTCTTCCGGCAGTGGGGTGTTGCTCCCATCCGGCGCATTCACTTTTTTTGGCATTGGGAGTGACCTTGATCGCCAGTTTCATGGGTGGAGCGTACGTGTTTGTTCGCGCTCAACAAGATCCCGGTAGCGGATGAGCGATCCGCCAAAGATGTCGAGAGAGCTTCCCGCTGTGGCATCGACGAATCCATCGCTGAGCTCGTCAATCAGGTCGAAATCTTCGATGCAGCAGATACCTCCGGCATAGGTCACAGGGCACTTCTTCCACGCTCCGAGCATTTCCACGAGATCCCGGTCAATACCCTCGCAAAGACCTTCTACGTCGGCGGAGTGAATCAAAAATTCATCGCAGTATTCGGCGAGCATATCAAGGGTTGATCCTGTGACGGGGAGGTTGGTGGGCGTTTGCCAGCGGTTCATGGCGACATCCCACCCGGATTTGTTTTTCCTGCAACTCAGATCAATGACAAGTCGTTTTGCTCCTGTTTCTGAGGCAAGTTCCTTTAAGCGGGATTCCTGAAAAGTGCCGTTTGGAGAGAAAAGGTACGAGGTCACGATCAGGTGGCTGGCTCCTGCGTCCAGCCATTCTGCGGCGTTTTCGATCGTAATGCCACCTCCAAGTTGAAGCCCGCCTTTCCATGCGGAGAGGGCGGCTTTCGCAGCTGCATCATTACCGGGGCCAAGTTTGATGACGTGACCACCGGTCAGGTTATCTTTTCTATAGAGCTCTGCAAACCATGAGGCAGGGTTGTCAGAAACAAAATTAGTCGTTGGCTGATCAAATCCGTCTGTCAGCGTGCCGCCAACGATTTGCTTGACGATACCGTGATGCAGATCAATACAGGGGCGGAAGTGGGTCATGGGGGGAAATGAAACGGAGGATCTTTTATGGGCTTGACCGATTGTAGCCGGATTTACTTCTTACGCCATCCTTTTGTCATTGCTCTTGATGATTGGCTCGGGATATCTATAATGAGTCTTCATTCTTAGTGACTGTTTCATGTTTTCATTCATTCGCCTTATTCTCGTTCTTTTCCTGGCTTCGATAGCCATGCCGAATGCTTCGGCTGTCTATATGGCCAAAAGATCGCAGGATTGGGCTTATGTCCCTATCTGTGACGGCTTTGACTTTCCGGTAGGAAAACCGAATGGAGACGGGTATTACAGGTCTCGTGGGCTTCGTTTAAAAAGTCCACGCCATTTGGGGGAAGATTGGAATGGGAATGCGGGGGGAGATAGTGATTTGGGCGATCCCATTTATTCGATTGGGCATGGTGTTGTGACGTATGCGGCCGATGCCCGTGGAGCCTGGGGTGGGGTTGTCATCGTTCGTCATGCTTTTCGTGACCCGAAATCGGGTAAGGTTCTGTGCTGCCAGTCTCTTTACGGGCATTTGAAGGATATAGATGTTATCTTGGGTCAGCTTGTTTTGCGAGGAACCAAGGTTGGAACAATGGGAAACAATAGGGGAATGTATCCGGCGCATTTACATGCTGAATTGCATTTCAACGTCGATGTGAATTGTGGGCAGCAGGGTATTGCTAAAACTGCACAGAATTACGGAGATTTGACTTCTTTTATCAAGAGATTTCGCCGCCTGCCTCTTGAGCGGAAGATGGCGCGTGTGCCAATCGGCTCATTCCTTCCCTACAAGGGTACTGACGGTCTTTGATTGAGAGTATTTTTCATATCATGACAATCGGGTTGTTTGGTGGTTCTTTTGATCCTGTTCATCAGGGGCATCTTTCGATTGCAGGCAAAGCAGTGCGGGAATGCCAGCTTGATCAGCTTGTTTTTTTACCTTGCGCTCATTCTCCCTTGAAGCAATTTGCTCCTGTTGCTGATAATGAGCAGCGGGGCGGTATGCTGAAATTGGCAACCG
>F157a_European_Toad__coassemble_195_pt1 | contig 11092 bp, 7 predicted proteins | sample F157a_European_Toad__metabat2_high_PE_005 | metagenome-assembled genome bin F157a_European_Toad
GGGTGCATGAATATCCCCATCAAGTATTCCTTGGTTTCTATGTCTTGCCCGAAATTCACCTCTTCACCCTTTGCCTCATCTGGAGACTGGCAAGAAAGAAAGGGTGCATTGGAGACCATGTAAAATATCCACATGGCATTAGCCCTCTTCTCTTCGGAAATGGGCTCATTTTCCTTTTCCCACGTATTGATCAGCTGTAGGCTTTCATAAGCCTTTCTGTAAAACTTATTATTTTGTTTCTCGTCCAACAATATCTTAAGACCAGCTGCCGGAGAATCAGATTGCTTCAGAACTTCAGATGAATCGGGTTTGACCAAAGCCGGATTAACAAGAGCGCCTGAGCAGAATGAATTTCCAAAAACAAAAACAGAACAAATGAAGGGAATAAATATATTCATAGAAATTAGTTATTTTAGTTAAATTTTGATTCACTTGAAAACTCGACATCAAATTTTTTGACTTTGATCGAAATCTTATCACTAGGGGGCAGCCCTAGTTTTCTATCTCTAATTAAGGAGAAAGTTTGGTTAGTGACTTTGAAAAAATCATCTACACCTGTTGTTCGAAACTTGCAGATCCAATCCCATTGAACCGTACCATTTGGAAGTAAATATAGATCAGCAGCAGGCAAGACTGCTGCCACATTATCCTGAAACTGATTAAGTGCAGAAAGTGAAACAGCTTCAGGATTAGATTCATGATCCGGAAAAGGAAAAGGCAAAGAATCCGGTGCGGGAACAGTCCCATGATCCTCTTCTACTACCGAAAGATTTGAAAAACTGACATTTGTAGGATGTACTGTGACATTCATCAGTACATCTACCCCAATTTTACCTGACGGTATCGGATTATCTTTCTCTTTCTGCCCCTCAGCATCCTCAGGAGAAATTACGTTAAATGTCAATTCTTTTGATCTCTTCCCATTGGCTTCAGCATGTATTGTCACACCTCCGGTTTCGATCTTTGAAGCTTTTAGCGTCGCTGAAGTCCCTCCAGACTCTTCTAATGACCCACCACTACCTGATGCGAGCCATTTCGCAGATGTTGTATCATCAACATTTTTCCCTGTTAGCGTGATAGTCACTAACTCTCCTTGTCCAATCGTCGTTCGTTCCTTATCAGTTTTTGGATCTGTTCCCTTAATATAAAAATCAGCCGAATAATCATCCGTTTCAGATGTGATCGTTAATGATTGATCCTCCTCAGCCGTGATAGGCAAAACCCCGACAAAATACAAAAACGAAATTCCAATCCAGTATAAATTTTTCAGTTGTTCCATAGATTTATATTTTCTCCAAAACCCATTTATTCAAAAATAATTTAAGAACGTCAATTTATTATTAAATAAATTTAGATAAACGCATGGGCTTGGTTAGCAAACGGTAGCTTTGACTCTCCCTATGGGGTTTCCCTTGCGGACTCATGTGTTGCACTTCGTTATTGATCTCGGGTATATTTGATTTTATTCTGACTACATATTCCACCATTTCATGAATGAATCCTCCCCTCCCTCTTCCGAGGAATTACATGCCGCCATCGCTTCTCTTGATGCCCTTTCGGCAGAGCTCAATCAGGTTCTGTTCGGCAAGGAGGAACTAATCGAGCTGACAATTGTCGGCGTGCTTGCTCGAGGTCATATTCTTCTCGAAGGCTTGCCCGGGCTGGGAAAGACCGAGTTGGTCAAAGGACTATCCCATTCTCTTGGAATCGCCTCGCGACGAGTTCAATTTACACCCGACCTCCTTCCGGGCGACATCACGGGCAATCCCGTACTTCAGGAAGTGAATGGACGCAGGGAGTTCGTGTTCCAGCAAGGCCCCGTTTTCGCAAATATTTTGCTCGCCGACGAAATCAACCGCGCGTCACCCAAGACGCAATCAGCTCTTCTTGAAGCGATGCAGGAGCGCCGCGTCACCGTCGCCGGGCAAACATACCCGCTGCCCGAGCCTTTTTTCGTACTCGCCACGCAGAACCCGATTGATCTGGAAGGTACCTACCCGCTGCCCGAGGCTCAGCTTGACCGCTTCCTCTTCAAAATTCAGGTAGAGAAAAACCCTGCCGATGTATTGACCCGCATCGTTCTCCATCGTGAAATGGGGATTGAACCCATCGTCAATAAGGTGCTGGACGCAGATTGCCTCCTTGACCTGATGAATATGGCGAGGCGCATCCATATTCCCGAAGCCGTCGCCGATTATATTGGCAGACTTGTCAATGCAAGCCACCCGGGAGAATCCGCCGCCTCGGCAGGGGTTCGCTTCGGTGCAAGCCCCCGCGCTGCGCTCGGACTCGCTTCCGCAGCAAAAGCCAGCGCTCTACGCCAAGGCCGCGAATACTGCTCATTTGAAGATGTCCAATTTGTGATTCACCCCGTTCTCGACCACCGTATCCTTCTCGATCACATGGCGAGAATTGAAGGCAGTACATCACATGCCGTCGTCGAGCGAATTCTTGAGGAAATCCCCGCACAGGAAAAACCGCTTCCCGGTTCGCTTGCCTCAGCCAAAATCCATTGATTCGTATGAATGAACCCACCCCAAAGAAACGGGATTTTCCGACATGGATCACCCCGCCGCTCGTCAAGGAGCTCAGGCAGGGGATGAGATCTCCCGCCTTCCTGATTACCATGTCGCTCTTTCCGGCAGCTCTCTCTCTTGTTTTTCTCTTCAGCTTTATCCAGAGCCCCAACGGTCCGGTCGTCTCCCCTTCCCTGTCAAACAATCTTTTCTGGACGCTCATTTGCTTCTGTCTCCTGATCGTTATTCCACTTCGTGCGCTAATAGCGGTAAAGGAAGAAATTGATACGCGCAGCATCAATCTTCTCATTCTGACCAAGCTCACATCAACCCGCATTATCTGGGGGAAGTGGGTTTCATTGATCTCCCAGTCAGCTCTCATCCTGTGCCTGACTCTCCCCTTCGCAGTCATTCGCTACTACTTTGGAGATATCAATATTCTTCAGGATTTGTGTTTCCTTCTGCTCATCTTCGTCTTCGGTTCGGCACTCACCGCGTTCAGTCTGTGGCTTTCAGGCACTCCCGCCCTTCTCAGAATTCTTGCCTCGATTCAGCTCATCTTTTGTGGCATCGCATTCGCTACCATGGGATTCAACATCAACCAAATCTTCGGAGGAGATTTTTATTTCGCCTCATTCTGGTCATCAAGCGTGGTCTTTCTCTTCGATGCCGCTATCATTATATGGCTTTCCCTTTTGCTGGCGACCAAATGGTTCGCGTCGCCATCTGAAAATATCTCCGGAAGGATTCGCTGCGTGATGCTGCTCGTTCTTCCCCTCCCCTTCCTCATCCTTCTGCTCCCGAAGCATATGATTTCTGCAAACTTCATGGGGATTCAGACAACCGTCTCATTTGCCACCATCACCATTGCGCTAATACTTGAGGGAAGCGTCCCTACTCCCTTCCTGCCCTCTCATGTCGTCAAAACAAGTTGCCAACGCTTCGGCTGGTTCAGAAGGCTTTTCCTCTTGCCAGGATGGCCTGGCGCAGCTCAATTCGGCTTGCTGGCTACGCTCATTTTCATAGGACTGCTCCTTCTATTCCTCTTCAATGGATCTCTGGAAAAAGAATTTATTCCATTCTCTAATAGCTCATCAACTCCCAATAATTCGAATGATAACGCACTTCTCATTTTAGCATTAGGGTTATCGTGGTGGGCAGGGTTCACGACTATTCTCTGGATTTTATCTCCTTTCCAGAAAAAATTGGAGTCGTGGTCTCCTGTTGTTTATTTCTTCCTTATTGGCCTATTCGCGTTCATGGCTGTGGTTTGCGCGAGCTTTGGAGATATGGGGCAATTCATATCATCCTTGATTCCCGGTGGGATCACGATAAGCATTCTTTCCAGTAAAGAAGTTTCCCCTATGGTTTTTTTCAGCATCATCACCGGAATCGTCGCCATGATTGTCGGCTCTTCCTCATGGAGAAAGACTCACAGCAAGGGAATGGAAGCACTCCGTGCCAAAAGGAGAGCTTCCTCTGAACTCCCCCACAATTGAAAGTTGAACGCCATGAATAAATTCATTCTTCTTTTCGTCTTGTTGTGCCCCTGCCTGCTTGCCGCGCCGCAACAATCGCCGGATTCAGATAGTATCATCGTCAATATTCGTCCCTTCCCCATTACCAGCAACTGGGATGGATCGGGCTTTCTTCCAGTCAAAATCGAAATAGCTAATCACTCCCACACTCGGGGAAAATGGCGCTTGGCTATATCTGGGCAAGGCAACCTCAGCCATCTGGGTGATCGAATCGCTACTCCGATCATCTTCGAGCTCAACCCCGGAGAGGCCGTCAACACCGTCGCCTACATGCCTCCTCTTAATGGATCTAGCTACACAAGGCTCTGCTACACAAGGCGCTGCCTGCTCTCCATCTCCGGCACAGGACTCCAACACCCTGTATCCCAGAACATCTCCGCTCAATTCCAAAGCAGAAAGTCGTCCTGCTTTTTCGCGTCGCCCGATCTGAATAAAAAATGGCAGGAAGGTCTCCACAAGAAAATCATCTCTTCTTACTCGGATTATAAGGATTCCTGCTACTCCGGCGACATGAAGGAATGGCCGGCGGACGAGCGGATTTATTCGGCCTTTTCCTTTGGTGTCGTGACCCGAGAATATTACGATTCGTTGGATCAATCCTACCTTGACGCCATCAGTCGATGGATTGCCAAGGGTGGTATTCTGTGCATTTTCGATCCTAATGAAAAAACACCACGTACCTTTGTCGATATGGGGATGGGAAGCATCCTCACCATCGGCGATATTACCAAGGCAGATGTAGAAAAAACGGTCGATTTGCTCGACAGGGAAATCAGAGATATCCATGAACGCAAACTGGATCTGCCCAATTCGTGGAAGGATTATATAACCACCCCTCCTACAAGCATCCTCGCAGTCACCCTGCTGGCATTTGCCGTGCTTGTCGGTCCCTTAAGCCTTTTCGTCTGGGCTCCCGCGGGCAATCGGCAGAGGCTATTCATTCTCATTCCGGCATTTTCACTGGGCTTCTGCGCGATGATCATACTCGCCATCTTTGTGACGGAAGGGATTGGCGGAACCGGAGCGAGAAAGGTAATCGTTTACCTGAATCCAGAGAAAAACTACGCCTCTATCGTCCAATCCCAAATTTGCCGTACGGCGATTATTCCGAGCGTCTCATTCCCGCTTGATGACAAAACGGAATTTTACGGGAGTAAATACAAAATGAACGGAATGCAAGAGTCATGGGAAAGCATCACACCCAACGAGAGAAGCCATGGAGAAGCTTCCGGCAGATGGTTCTCCAGCAGAAGTACAATCAATCACCAGCTCAAGGCGACGGTACCGACTCGCGCCCGCATTTCCATCGTTGGAATGAAAAATGGAGCGCCTGTCATTCAAAGTACCGTTCCCTGCGAACTGACTGATTTTATTTACCTGGACTCCGATCAAAACACCATTTGGAAGGCGGCATCCGTCCCACAGGGGCAGCCAGTCACGCTGACAAAATCAATTGAAGAAGAGAAGGACAAGAAGAAGATCAAGGATTCCGTTTTCCCTGGATATTACCTTCGCTCGGAAAACTTCCAGGCAAAGGGAAAAACAAACAGTCTCGCGCCATTGCCGACCCACCCGGAAATCAAATGGGAAAAAGATCAGGTCATCTTCATGGGACCTGTCGCCAATGAAACCACGAAACAGTAAACAGTATGGCTATGACTCCTCTACTCGAAGTTTCGGACTTGTGGCGTGCTTTTGGCAACGTCAAAGCGGTCAATGGCGTTTCATTCAAGCTCTACCCGGGGCAAGTCGTCGGGCTTATCGGCGCAAATGGGGCTGGCAAGACGACGACGATGCGCATGCTCGCGACGCTCGACATTCCCGACTCTGGAGAAATCTTGATCAACGGCACAAACATCGTCGATGAGCCGGATATCGCCCGCCCTGTCATCGGGTGGATGCCTGATGACTTTGCTCCCTACAAGCACACAAGCGTCTTTGAATATCTCGACTTCTTTGCACGATCTTATGGATTCAAAGGTGATCCGCTCACGAAAGCCGTTGAAGACGTCATTGACTTCACGGAGTTGGGCGAACTTCGCGACAGGCAGATGGATAAACTTTCCAAGGGGCAAACCCAACGGCTTTGCCTCGCTCGTGCTCTGATCAGCGACCCCTCCCTGCTCATTCTCGATGAACCCGCCGCCGGGCTTGACCCGAAAGCGAGACTCGAATTCAAAAAGCTGGTTCGCATCCTCAAGGATTCCGGTAAAACATTGCTCATCAGCTCTCACATCCTCTCGGAACTCGGTGAAATGTGCGATAGCCTGATTTTCATGGATGCGGGAATCATCGTTCATGACGGAGACAAGGAAGACCTGCTCAAGCATGGTTCGACCACCGAATCATGGCCATTTGAAATCCAGACCTCCGGATCTGTCGAAAAACTTGAACTCTGGCTTCTGAGCCACCCAGGCTGGAAAATCATCGAAACGCGAAAGGACACCATTCTGGCAGAATTCAATTCCATCGACCCCGAAAAGCTGACCGAAGAATTGCGCCGCCTAACGGCGGATATTCCCGTTTTTGAATTCCACCGCTGCTCAAAGAGACTCGAAGACGCATTCATCGACATGCTCCGCGAGAAAAAATAATAAGCCACATCTCGCAATCGTGCCTGAACCACAAGATATTTCCCGAAAAGCTCACAAGGAAGGAAGCCTCGCCGCCAAGCGGTTTCGCCTGCCCTTCGGAAGCCGGGCGTGGCAAGGAGTCAGCGGGAGCTGGATGGGCATGGGGACGGGCAGTTCTATCGACTTTCAGGATCACCGCGATTATCAATGGGGGGATGATCCACGAGCCATCCATTGGGCTGCCTATGCCCGTACCGGGCAGTTGTCCATGAAGCTTTTCCGGGCGGAACTCTCCCCTCTCGTCGATATTGTCATTGACACCTCCTCCTCCATGTCGCTAACGGAGGAAAAGGCACTTGCCGCAGAAGCTCTTCTCTTTTTCTGCCTCGCCAATACAGACCAAGCGGGGGCTCCCGTCTGCGTCCACGCCGTCAATGGAAAATCAATCATCCCCATTGAGATTGATGCCCTCCGCAACGGCGCATGGAAAAAAAGGTTGCCGGAAACACCCTCTTCCACCTTGATCCCTTCGATCCCAACATGGAAGCCCAACTGCCTGCATATCCTCATCAGTGACCTCCTGTTCCCCGGCGATCCCGCCCCTCTTCTCGCCCAAATGACCGCAGGCAAGGGTCTTTCGATGATATTAGCCCCTTCCATCATGGAAGAATCGCGTATCGACGACACGGGCAACTTCCGACTGGTCGACTGTGAAACGGGCGAAGCCATCCAGAAGTTGATCTCCCCCTCCGTCGTCAAAAAATATGTGCAGGCATACAACACCCACTTTGCTCTTTGGAGAGAAGCCTGCCGAAGAAGAGGCCTCCTTTTCGCGCAAGTAAAAGGAAACATCCCGCTCTCCTCCGCCCTTGCCGAAGAAGCTCTTCACTCTGGAATTGTCGACGCCTATTAACCCAATGACGCTCTTCTTCTCCAACCTCCCCGGTTTATTCGCCCTGCTCGGCATCCCCGTCCTGGTGGCGATCCACTTTTTGCAAAACCGCTCGAAAGTGCGACGAATGAGTACCTTATTCCTTCTGGAAGCACTGGCACCGGAAAGCCGCTCGGGTCGCATATGGGATAAGCTCATCCTCTCCCGGAATCTTTGGCTGCAACTGCTCTGCGTCCTCCTTCTGGCATGGGTTCTCGCCCAGCCCAGATGGTTGAGGGACAACTCTTCCCAATCCATGGTCTTCATTATGGATGATTCGGTGCAGATGCAGCCCTTCAAGAAGGAAGCGATTCAAGCCGTGAGCAAAGACATGTCAGCAGTCGATGGATGGGGTATCCCCACCCGCTGGATCATCGCGAGCAGCTCGGGCAGGAAAAAAGCCATTTACAACGGAGCCAGTAGAGAAGAAGCGATTCAAGCGCTCGCTTCATGGACTCCCGATTCCGGAGAACATGATCCCACCCCCGCCTTGAAGACGGCTTCAGCCATCGCGGGAGCAGCCGGAATCACGCGCTTCATCACATGGTCTTCAGAAAGAACGCCCAAATGGCAAGCGGCAACGGGTGTAGGAAAAGCATTGAACAACGTCGGAATCGTCGGCATTACACCCGTCGAAGATCAGAGCATGCCCCGCTGGAGAGTCGCCATCAAAAACAGCTCACCCACACATCAGGCGAGAACGATCTCCGTTCAGGCAGGAACGGGAAAACCGGTCACACAAACCCTGTCTCTTCCTCCCGGCACAGTCAGCGAATTTCATGTAGCTCTGCCCTCCGGGGTCGACTCATCCCTAGTTGCCCTCTCTCCCGATGACTTCGCGCGAGACGATCAACTCCCGCTCGTACGCCCCCGACCAAAACCCATCTCTGTTCAATTCGACCTTCCGACTTCGTCACGCATGTTTTTTGAAAAAATCACGACAAGTCTTCCGGGAGCCAGAGCTTCAGCCAAAGAAGAAAAGCCCGGCATCGTCATCCGCCAGACAGACAATGCCCCTACCGCAGAGCAGGCATCAATCATTCTGGCGAAATCGTCCGCAGGCCATATTTCCTCAGCCCCCGTTCTCTCCGAACCCCATCCCTTGACTAAAGATCTCGCATGGGGAAGCCTTCTCATCCCTTCTCCCGGCAAGCTCGTCCCGGGAAACAGGGCAAGCACGCTCCTGTGGAAAGGCAATACCCCCTTGGCGTGGATCGAGGAAAACTCGCTCGTCCTCAACTGGGAGTGGGACAAAAGCAATGCCAGCCGTCTGCCTTCCACCGCCCTGATTATCAGACGCTTTATTGACAAAACCCGTAACACATCGGAGGAAGAAACATCTCTCAATATTCCCACCTCCTCCCTTATCGACATCCCCAAGGCCTCGAAAGTCGAGTTTTCACCCCTGTCTGGGTCTACCATCAATTTGCCCTATACGGGGATTGACCCCGGATCACCCGGCTTCTTCTCCATCTTCAATACAGAAGGGAAACGGCTCGTGCAGGGAGCCACATTTACGGCGGATGCCCGAGCCGGGGATTTTTCCGCATGCTCAACCTTTGAACAGCCACTGCCAAATCGCAGAAAACTGGCGGAAAAAATCTCTTCCCCCGATCCCTTCGTTCCCCTGTGGCTCGCGCTCGCCGGAATCGCCATGCTGTGGTCGTGGCTTCCCCCCTCTCAAGAAAGGAGAACGCTTTCATGATTCGATTCCTCTCTCCCGAATGGTTCTTCATTCTCCCCGCTCTCGCCTTCATGGCATGGAAATTTCCTGTCTTGAGGCTGACTTCTCCGCTGAGGGTGGCATGCCTCCTTCTTCTCGTCCTCGCGCTAAGCCGCCCGGTGATTAAAAGCCCGGATAGCGGCATGGATATCTGGACGCTGGTCGACCGCTCCCATTCAACCGGCGAGCAACCCTTCGCCGCATCGGAAGAAATCGAATCCATCCTAAGCCGTAGCAAACAGAAAAACGACCGCATTTTTACAGTTGATTTTGGCAAGGAAGCCGTAAGAAGAGATAAGGGCGACCCGGTATTTCCCGGCAGTCAGCAATCGACTCGACTGGCAGGAGCTATTGATTTCATCCTCCCTCAAACCGACCCCGAACGAACCACTCGCATTCTCGCTCTGACTGACGGCTTTCCAACCGATTCGATGGAAAAGACGGCCAGCAAGCTTCAGGATTCCAAGATCGCCCTCGACTACAGAATTTTTGACAATAGCAACTCCGACGATTTCAGAATTTCCAACCTGAGCACCCCCGCTCGAGTCGGCCCCGGAGAATCCTTCCTGATCGAATTCGACATTATCGGAAACTCCGCATCATCCGCCACAGTTCCGTGGCAAATAACACGAGGCAATTCTTCTCCGTTAAAAGGAACTGCGACACTCGACCAAGGGAAAGCCCACGTCAAACTTCACGACAGGGTGCTTGAATCAGGAGGCATTCGCTACGATGCCGAAATCCGCCCTGCGGAAGACTCCGTTTCTCAAAATAACAAGGCGAACGGCTGGGTGGAAATCACGGGGGGCAACAAGATTCTTCTGATCTCACGCTATACGAATGACCCCATGGTTCGCTTCCTCAAGGCTCAAGGGTTCAAAGTCAATCTCGTCAATGATCCAAGTGGGCTGAAACCCGAACACCAAACAGGAATGCGCCTTGTCATCATCAACGACATTCCCTGCGCGAACATTCCGTCCGCATTCATGGAATCCATGGACTTCTTCATCAATAGTCAGGGTGGCGGCCTCCTGATGTGCGGAGGAAAAAATAGCTTCGGATCGGGTGGGTATTTTCGTTCTCACCTCGACAAACTTTTACCCATCTCAATGGAGCTGCGCCAAGATCAGCGGCGCATGATGACCGCCATCGCCTTCATTCTGGATCGCTCCGGTTCGATGTCCTGCTCGACTCCAACAGGACAAACGAAAATGCAACTCGCCGCCCAAGGCACGGCAAATGCCATCGACATCATGGGCGATCAAGACTGGGTTTCCGTGCATGCTGTCGATACTGCTCCACACCCCATCATTACCATGTCGCAAGTGGGACCAAACAGGCAGAACCTCGTGGCGACCACCAAAAGAATTGAAAGTACCGGAGGCGGAATCTACATTCAGGAAGGATTGGAAGCGGGATGGAGGCAGCTGAAAAAAACCGATATCGGAACCCGCCACCTCATTCTCTTTGCTGATGCCGCCGATTCACAGCAGCACCTCGGACGCTATTCGAAGGTCATCCAGGAAATGAGAAAGGGCAGCACGACCATTAGCGTCATTGCCATGGGTACACCTGACGATTGTGACGCAGACCTTCTGCGCAGCATTGCCCTGCAGGGAGACGGCAGAATCTTTTTTAGCGATAATCCGAATGACCTAACCAACATTTTCGCGCAGGAAACCGTTTCGGTTGCGAGATCCGCTTTCATCACAGACCCCACACCTCTTCAAACCACGGCAGGATGGGCTCAAATCTCCACACAAGCCATCGCATGGCCAGCTCAGATAGAAGCCTTCAATCTGAGCTACCTG
>F157a_European_Toad__coassemble_197_pt1 | contig 11024 bp, 11 predicted proteins | sample F157a_European_Toad__metabat2_high_PE_005 | metagenome-assembled genome bin F157a_European_Toad
AGGCTTGCGCTCCACCTTCATTCTCCCCTTGCAGATTCTTGGCTCCTCCTTCCAAGGAAAGGTTCATAGTTTCAAGGTTCAACCATAAGGAAAACTATGGTAGACTCGCTAATTGAGTTCTAAGCGAAACACAGCAAAACCAACCTGCTTTCCCATCTCCGTCGGAATTAATCCGGCGGAGATTTTTTATTGCCCCATTCCTTGCGTAGATACTTCGTTCTGACACTGAAAATCACTTTTTCCTCTTCAAGAATACAATTGACTTTCCCTTTATTGAAACGGAGAGTTTGACTCGCGCTTGCTTCATCAAGCGCGAGTCAAAAAAACACCCCAAGCAAGAAATAATTCTATTCATGAGCTGCTTCCTGCAAAAATGCTGCGCACGCTACGTCAACAGCTATACGTTGCCGGGAATGGCCTTTTTGGCTTGGTTCACCCTTCTTCCAGCATGGGATCTTTACCAGCTTGTTTCAGCGGTAATTAACCCGCCCCACCAACCGAGGATCTTTACGCTGACGACACACATCGTCGGCTCTGTCTGGATATTCGGTTGCTTCACCTTCATGGGAAGCCTCGTTGCAACATCGGTCTGGCACAGCTTCAAAGGTGACTGGGGCAGATGGGCAATTCACTCCTTCTTCTTTGCCCTCGGAATCGCTTTGTCGATTCTTTGCATCATCCTCGACTTTTACGTGCTTGGATTTTGCCGCATTTCAGGAAACTGAATCGTCGGAAGTAAGAACCAATTCGAGTTTCCCCAGAGTTTCCGGTTTCCCTCGAATCATCATCCTTTTCACCCAACGGGAAAAGCGGGGAAGACGGTAATAACGCCCGTAAATCTCTCCCGTCTCCTTGTGTCTAATCAGATAGCGATGAGGAAGGGATGCCAGCTGCCCGCCCTTTACCGACGCTCTGGGAGAAGCGCCAACCCGCAAGCACCAGGCTTTCCACCCCTTCCCGTGTCCCTTTTCCTGAGAATGTACCCATGCGAGGGCATGGGCGATTTCATGAAGGACGGTATCCCGTATCTGATCTTCCAAATGGGGATTGCACCCGACAAAGTACATCGAAAGGGTGATTTCTCTGGAGTCATACCGGCATGATCCCAGGCGGCATCTGGCATGATCCCAGCGAAACGACCACCCCTCCAAGCCCCATAATTCGAGTTGTTCGCAGGCAAAGCTTTCCGCGCCCATCATTGCGTGATAAGTTCGTTCTTGATCGTGCGTATCCTCCACGCAAGTATGATAAGACGACTCCTTCCGCAAACCTCTCTCATTATCTGACATATTGGCAAGATGACCCAGCCTTCCCCCTCTCCCGTAAGAATTCAAGCTATTGATACCCTTCGTGGGCTTGACATGTTCTGGCTGACTATCGGCCTCCCCCTGTTTCTTGCCGTCGCCCGGCTTTTAGAACATCCCCTCCCCGAATTTCTGCAATACCATGCGACCCATGTCGAATGGATCGGATTTGCCGCATGGGATTTAGTGATGCCCTTGTTTATCTTCATCGTGGGGACGGCGATGCCCTTTTCGTTCTCTAGGCGGCGATCTGCCGAACCAATGTGGAAACTCCACCTCCATATCGTCTACCGCGCCGGAATACTTTTCCTCCTCGGCATGGTCGCTCAGGGAAATCTGCTCAGCTTCAATCCTGACGCTATCAAGCTTTTCTGCAACACACTCCAAGCGATTGCGGGGGGCTACCTCATCGCCTCACTCTGCATCCTCCACCTCTCCCGCACAGCACAAATCATGGCAGCTACCCTCATGCTCATCGCCTACTGGGTTTGCCTCGAATGGATTCCCTTTGGCAATCATGCCGCCGGGACGCTACTACCCAACGCCAATATCGCCCTGTATATTGATCATCTGCTTGAAGGCTCGCTTCAGGACGGCTCAAACTATGCGTGGATTCTTCCCCAGCTCTCCTTTGGTGCATTGACGCTTCTGGGATGCTTTGCCGGGCAAATCCTTCAATCTCCCAACGCTCCGATCAAACGCCTCGCGACGCTCATCATCATCGGCATCCTTTGCCTTGCTCTCGGCTACATGTGGAGTTTTTCCATCCCCATCATCAAGCGGCTCTTTACCCCTTCCATGACTCTATGGGCGGCTGGCTGGTGCTTCCTTCTGCTGGCGGCATGCTACCTGCTCATTGATATCCTGAAGCAAAATTGGATCGCCTTCCCCTTCAAAGTACTTGGAAGCAATGCGATTTTCCTCTACATCTGGGCGACTCTAATGCCTCCGGAAGCTGGCATTTCCCGTGTCTTTTTCTCGGGATTTTCATCGCTTTTCGGCGACTACGGTTCACTTGTTTTCAATCTCTGCAACTGTTTCCTTGTTTGGGGAGTCCTCTACTTCCTCTACAAGAAAAAGACATTCATCAAGATTTGATCCCGCTTATCGACTTGGCATGAGCACCATGCGCGACGTCGTCGGAGTCATGGCATCGGTTATGGGCATTTCCTTTGACGAGTGCATCGCTCCCCATGAATCGGAGAAAAGAATCGTCTCCTTCTCGTCGTCGTAGCCGATGATCATGCGCATGTGCCCGCCGCGTGTTTGAAAGATCGACATGGGCTCGGGGACGATACCAAGCTGGAGACACCACAACACGGGAATACCCTTGGAGACGTATTCCCGAACAGGCTTCATCCATTTCTCAATCTGGCTCTTGCTCCCAGCCCTAGCCAGCTTCATCACCTCGGCATCTACTGGTTCCCAGAATTGCGTCAGATCATAAGTCACTTCGGGGAGCGGCTCTTTTTTCAGCTTGCGCGCGGCTCTGCTGTAATCCTTGGCAAGCTTCTGATAGCTTTTCAAATCATCCATGGTATCAATATCCTTAACTCTGATCTGGAATCGCCCTCCTATCTTCTTGAGTGCTTTTGCCATATCAGAAGTCGTTGTCCCTCCCCCGGCAGAGGTATTCGCGATAGATGCAAGTTCATGCTGGTCGACAAAATCCATGCCATAATAAGCAAACATACGCGCAGCAGCGGCGACGACACAATACCCTTTCTGCCCCTGATCGACCATCGGAATCCCCTTGATCTCAACCCTCTTCCCATTTTTTTCAACGCGAGAAAATAAATCTGCCTTTGTCACCTTATCGCCGTCGTTTCCACGAGTCAGAGCCTTCGCAGAAGGAGCGAGCCTCAAACGAATGAATTCCGCCTCGAATTCTCTTCCATCCTTGGAACTGCTCGACTCCATCGAAAGAGAGCCGCCCGGCCACGTCCAACCCACTGCCTTGACCTTGACCGCCGCCTCATCTCTCGCAACTTGGAATGGTTTTCCCTTTACTCCTGTTAAGGTGGTCATCGCTTTGGAAATTCCCTCGATTTTTTCCTCAAAGGATTTTTTATCCAAGCTTCCGTCGTCCCCCTTGTTGTAAACCATAATCGTCATCAACTCCGGTTTCCCTTCTTCGGTGAGTTTGAGCAAAAGCTCCCCGAGCTTCACCCCGCTTAGAGTCAGTGTAGGCCTTCCTATTCTGAATGTTGTCTTCGACGCATCTACCCAATTGGCGCGCTGGTCACTGAAATACTCTGCCAACAATTCCCTCCCCGTTTTTCCCCAGAATTCCCCGGACTTCACTCCACTGGATAAATCGCCCAACGCCGAGAAAGAGCTCAAAAGAATGGTAAAAAGAAATACTCCGATCTTATTCACAATAGGCGTACCATAAATCATGCCGCCACTTGCGTAAAGTCGATTTCTTCCAGACCTGACCTCGTCAACGTAAAAAACAGATCACATATTGAAGAGCCCCCAACATGCAAAAGCTTCAAAATTTTTGACGCATAAGAAGACAAATTGATCTCCCGCCTCAAAGCAGTCAACTACTACCGATCGACAGGGTAGCTCTGGAAAAGCGGGCTTGCCTCGGCTGCCCTTTCTGTGCTTGTATTCATCCCGTATGAGGTACTCCGAGAAAATTCAGGCTCGCATCAATCAAACGGGATCGGCTTTATGCGTAGGGCTTGACCCTCGCCCGGCATTTTCCGGCATCGGTGACATCCCCAATTTTCTCCGCCAAGTAATTGAGGAGACCGCCCCGTTCGCCGCCGCTTTCAAGCCCAATATCGCCTATTTTGAAGCCATGGGTATTCCCGGCCTCGAAATGCTTGAGTCGCTTATTGCCGATATGCCCAAGGATATTCCCATCGTACTCGATGTGAAGAGAGGCGACATCGGAGAAACCCAAAAATACTACGCCCAAGCGTATTTTGAACGTCTCGGCGTGGATGCCGTCACCTTGAGCCCTTTCATGGGCTACGATACGCTTGAACCATTCCTCGACTATGAAGGCAAAGGAGTCTACCTGCTGACCGTGACATCAAACCCCGGTTCGGCAGATATTGAACGCCAGACTCTCGCCGATGGCAGAATGGTTTACCAGCTCGTGGGAGATATGGTCGAGCGTACCCGCAAGGAACAGAGGCTTACGGATGTCGGCATGGTTGTAGGGCTGACAAATGCCGACGGGGATATTCTCTCCCGCATTCCTGACGCTCCTCTGCTGATTCCCGGACTTGGAGCTCAAGGAGGTGATCTCTCCAGCCTCAAAGACGGAGGCAAATGCGCTCCCCCCCTCATCAACGTTTCACGCGGTATTCTGTATCAGAATCCGGAACAAAGTTTCGCACAAAAAGCCGAAGCTTTCGCTCTGAATATCCGCCAGGCAATGGGGTGGTCCTGATTCTCTCGCCACAGAAAAATCAAAAAATCTTCTTTTTGATTGATTTTTTAATAATGATTCTTATTTTTAAGTTCGCATGAGCAAAACAATCGACAACCTGAAAGCAGCCATTATCGGAGAAAGCACCGCCTCTGCCACCTACGCAGCCTTTGCCGCAAAAGCGGCGCAAGATGGCCAGATTCTAATTCAAAAATTGTTTGAAGCAGCCTCCAAGGCAGAATCCATCCACGCAGCAAACCACAAAAAGGTCCTCGAAAAACTCGGGGGCGCACTTGATTCGTTTGATATTGAGATTCACGTCGGCAGCACGGCTGATAACCTGAAGCACGCCATCGCAGGAGAAACACACGAGTTTGAATCCATGTACCCCGGTTTCATCGCCGAAGCGGAAGCCGAAGGAGAAAAAGCAGCCATCCGCACCTTCACTTGGGCGAATGAAGCCGAAAAGGAACACGCCAAATTCTACACAATCGCCCTCCAAGCTCTCGAAGCAGGAAAAACAGTCGAACTGCCCTCCACCTACTGGATCTGCCCGGTTTGTGGTGATACGTTCAGTACCCTTGAAGGTGCTGCTACCTGCCCGCTGTGCGGCACGAAGTCGGAAAAGTACATTGTGCTCGGCTAAACCAATTCATTCATGATCTTTTTCAGCCCGCCGGGATCAATCCCGGCGGGCTCTTTAATGATTATTTAACGATTCATGACATGTCATATCGTAGCTGAACGGGACATATCGTGATAGTGTCACACTTATATGACATTTGAACTCATTCATTTGCCTGCACTCCTTTCCTACATTCAGGAAACAGGTCAACCCCATTTGCCCGGAAATATGATGTACTGGTTGATTATCGGCGGTTCGATGCTGCTGAGCATGATCGTCGGCAACACGATGAAGCGGCGCGTCCAGGAATATTCCCAAATCCCGATTCCGATGACCGGCCGTGACATCGCGGAAAAAATGCTCCACGACAACGGAATTCACGACGTGAAGGTGACCAGCACCTCGGGTATGCTGACTGACCATTACAACCCGACAAACAAGACGGTTAACCTCAGCGAAGGCGTTTACGCCTCTAACAGCGTTGCCGCTGCGGCAGTTGCCGCTCATGAAGTAGGCCACGCCGTCCAACACGCCCGCGCCTACCATTGGCTCACCTTGCGATCCACGCTCGTGCCCGTTGTTTCACTATCATCCAAACTCGTCCAGTTTGTCCTGATTGCAGGCATCCTGCTTCTGGCGGGCGGAGGAAGCCCTTGGGTTCTGGGCGCAGGTGTGATTCTGTTCGCCATGACGACACTCTTTGCCTTCGTCACCCTGCCTGTAGAATTTGACGCATCAAGGCGCGCTCTGGTATGGCTCAACTCATCCCGTGTTCTTGACTATATGGGGCATGAAAAAGCGAAAAGCGCCCTTTTCTGGGCGGCGATGACCTATGTCGTTGGGGCATTATCGTCTCTGGCCATGCTGCTTTATTACGCGATGATGTTCCTTGGCTCCCAACGCCGAGGCTGATAAGAGAACCCCCTCTCCCTACCGAAATCCGACATTTTTTAGGAAACGCATTGATTTCGCATTATTGAAAGTTAAAATGAACCCGTGTCTGATTCCGACAATCATCCATCGGAAATGAAGAATCTCGCCATCAACGCCTACAAGGCAATGCTCATGGCGAGGTCTTTCGATAATAAAATTTCCAGCCTCTACAAAGCCGGTAAAATTACTGGCGGCGTCTTTCTTGGTCGCGGTCATGAAGCCATTGCGGCCTCTGGCGGCGTAATGGTTAAACGCGGCAAAGACATTTTTGCACCCTTTATCAGGGAACAGGCAGGGCGTTGCGCATGGGGCGAGCCGATCATTGAAGCGGCTCGATCCTATCTGGGCTCATCCCTCGGATATACCAAAGGGCGAGACGGCAATGTCCACCGAGGCAAACCCGATGAAGGCTACCTGATGCCTATCAGCCATTTGGGCAGTTCGGTCGCAGTTGTCCTCGGAGGATTGATGGCAAAACGCCTTGATGACAAGCTAGATGGATTTATCGGCATGGCATTCTGCGGAGATGGCACGACATCAACAGGAGCCTTCCACGAAGCATGCAACCTCGCCTCCATCGAAAAACTCCCCCTGGTCGTCGTCGTTTCCAATAACCACTTTGCCTACTCGACACCCAATGATCGTGAATTCGGATGCAAGAGCCTGCTCGACCGTGGGTTTGGGTATGGAATGACGACCTATGAGGTCGATGGAACCGATCTGATCGCAACTCTTGAGACGATGCGCAAAGCTGTCAATGCCGCAAGGGAAGGAAAAGGCCCCCAGTGGGTACTCGCCAATACCTTGCGCATGTGCGGACATGGTGAACACGACGAAGCTTCCTATATTCCCGATGATCTGAAAAAGGAATACGCAAACAAAGACCCTCTCGCCGTCGCAGAACGGCAACTACTCGAAAGAGGGTGGATCAGCGAAGAGGAAAACGCCGCGTGGAAACACGAAGCTATTGAAGAAGTCCAGTCTGCTGTTGCCAAGGCGCAACGAGAACCGGAACCTGACCCCTATGTCGAAAATTGGAACTCGACTGTTTGGGCGCCCTATTAATTTTGACGCAATCCGACTCCATGAGCATCACTTACATCGACGCAATCCGCGACGCCCAGGAAGATCTCCTCAGGGAAGACCCAGACGTATTTATCTACGGTCAGGATATCGGCCAATTCGGAGGAGCGTTTAAAGCCACGAAAAACCTCCAAAATCTTTTCCCCGATAGAGTCATTGACGCACCTATCAGTGAAGATGCCATGGCGGGGCTCGCCATCGGCGCGGCAATTCAAGGGAAAAAGCCAATTCTCGAAATCCAGTTTGCCGATTTCAGCACCATTGCGCTCAACCAGATCGTCAATATGGGAGCATCGCACTACTACCGCACGGGCTTCCCTGTCAACCTGACCGTTCGCCTTCCCTTCGGCGGCACGCCGGGTGGCGGACCCTTCCACAGCCAGTGTATGGAAGCTCTTTTTGCCCACTATCCTGGTCTGCACGTCATGACTCCTGCAACTGTGTCAGATGCCTACTGGATGCTTCGTCAGGCAATTGAACTACCCGATCCCGTCATTTTTCTGGAGCACAAATTCCTGTATCGCTGGCTCAAGGCTGATTCGTACAAAGAAGAAAAACCTCTCCCCTTTGGGCAGGCACGCATCGCCCGCCCGGGCAAGCATGCTACCGTCGTTGCCTACAGTGCGATGGTTCACGAAGCTATCCGCGCTGCCGACCTGCTCAAGCAAGAGAGCGGTTTTGATGTCGAAGTAGTCGACCTGCGTACTGTCAAACCGATCGATACCGATACAATACTCGCTTCGGTTGCAAGAACCGGTCGTGTTCTGGTCGTTGGTGAAGATTTCCCGTGGGGAGGAGTCACCGCAGAAGTAGTTTCTCGCATCGTCTCAGAGGGATTTCACCTGCTTGATGCTCCGCCACAGAGACTCAACTCGAAAGATTGCCCTATCCCCCAACACCCGAATCTCTGGAAAGTTCACCGCCCAACGCTCGAATCCATCGCTGCGGCAATTCGCCACCTTCTCGCCATCTAACCTGATTAACGATCATGCCGAAAGTACCCATTCTCATGCCCCAGCTGGGCGAATCCATCGCCGAGGCAACCGTGTTGCGTATGCTCGTCGCTCCCGGTGATACAGTAGAAGCCGATCAGGAAGTTTTTGAAGTTGAAACCAACAAGGCGACACTCGGAGTCACCACCATGTGCGGAGGCACCGTCACCGAACTTTCCGTCAAGGAAGGCGAATCCATCGTCGTTGGAGCCCAGATGGGCATCATTGAAGCGACGGAAGAGGAAATCGAACGCTCCGGTGCGACCGCCATGGGAGATAACGACGTCGCCCCAACACTCCCTACCAGCCCGGAATCTGTACCCGTTTCCGCTTCTGCTTCTGCCGCAAGCAATAGCGATGGCGCCCACTTTCAGGTGACAGGAGAATTCAAGGAACAATCGTCCCTCGTTGTGCAACCCAGCGTCAGGGGGCTTCCCGTCCCCGTCGGAATCAAAGGAGCTCATTATCTTTCTCCCCGGATGAAGGCGAGAATGGATGAGCTCGGCATGCGCTCGTCAGACATCGCCTCAATCACCGGATCGGGAGCAGGAGGGCGAGTCACCATCGAAGACCTTGAGCAATTTCTCGATTACGTCGGCGAATGGCCAAAACGACGCGCATCATCAATGCGCCTCGCCGTCGCTGACTCCATGCGCCGGAGTTGGACCCGCCCGCTCGCTTCCGCAGGCCGCCCGGTCTACATGGACCCCATCCTCAAGCACCGCAAAAACCACCCGCTCAAGCCGGGTGTCACTCTCTACTTTGTACGAGCCTTTGCTCTGGCGATTGCCGAATCTCCGGAAAGCGCCGGGTATCTCGTCGGTGGGAACATCCTCATGCCCAAAACCATTGACATCGGCATTGCCGCCCAGGTTGCTGACGGCGTCATGGTTCCCGTACTGCGCCGTGTCAACGAACGCACGCTCGATGAACTCCTCGAAGACTACAACCGCCTTGTCGCACAAGCAAGAAGCCGCCGACTTTCTCCCGAAGACCAAAAGGGCGGCATCGCCACCGTGACTAACTTCGGAGGCTTTGGCCTCACCTTCGCTTCGCCCATGCCAATGCCGAGTGAATCGCTGATTCTGGGCGTAGGAGCAGTCACAAAAGCCCCTGTCTGGAGCGATGAAGTAGAAGCCTTCATTCCCGTTTCCAAGGCAAATATCGTAGGAACTTTCGATCACCGCGTCATTGACGGTGGCGACGCAGGCCGCCTCCTCAAGCGAGTAGCCGAATTACTCCAACGGCCTGAATACCTGTAATTTACTATGGGATCAACAACAAGCGACCATCCTGTACTGGGCGTCATCGCTGGCAATGGTCTGTACCCAAAATACATGATCGAAGGAGCGCGTGCCGCCGTGCCTGGAATCAGAATTGTGATGGTTGCCTTTGTGGATGAAACAGACCTCGACGTGGCGGCACTGGCGGATGTTTGCGAATGGTTCCGAGTCGGGCAATTAAGTAAACCATTCGGGTTCCTCAAAAAACACGGAGCTACTGACGCCGTCATGGTTGGTCAGCTTGCCCCCAAGAACCTCTTCAGCCTTCGGCCCGATCTCAAAATGCTCATGATGCTGGCACGCTTACCGAAGCGCAATGCCGAAACTCTTTTTGGAGGTATCGCTGACGAAGCCGAAAAAGCCGGAATCCACATTCTCCCCGCCAATTCCTACATGAACGAATTCATGCCGGAATCCGGACACATCGCAGGGCCAAAACCCTCTGAACGCCAAATGGAAGATGCCCTCTACGGCATAAGCATCGCCAAGGAAGTCAGCCGGCTCGACATCGGACAATCAGTCATCGTACGCCATGGCACCGTCCTTGCCGTTGAAGGCTTTGAAGGCACCAATGAGTGCATTCGCCGAGGCGGTCAGCTTGGTCACGGAAAGGAAATCACACTCGCCAAAGTCTCCAAACCCGGTCACGATATGCGCTTCGACATCCCCGTCGTCGGCGTACAAACTCTTCATACATGCCACGAAGTCGGAGTGAATCAAATCGTCATGGAAGCCGGCAAAACAATCCTCCTCCAGGGGGCTGATGTCGAAGAACTCTGCCGCCGCTACAAAATCACGCTGCAAGCCCTTTAACCCTGATCTAAACCCGATGAAACTCGTCTCATGGAATGTCAACGGACTCCGCGCCGTCCTCGCTAAAGGGCTCGACTCGCTCATGGAACCGCTGAATGCGGACATCCTCTGCTTTCAGGAAATCAAAGCCCGCCGCGAACAAGTTGCCGATCTCTGGATCGACTCATGGCCTCACCAACTATGGAACTCGGCAACAAAACCGGGATACTCCGGCGTACTCATCTTGAGCAAAACCCCCCCCCTCTCCACGAGCATCGGCATCGGTCATAGCCACCACGACAACGAAGGCCGCGTCTGCACGATGGAATTCGATCAATTTTACCTCATCAACTGCTACACGCCCAATTCTCAAAATGAACTCGCTCGCCTCCCCTACCGCCGAGAATGGAACGAAGCATTCCGGGAATATGTGACGAAACTCGCCGCCACAAAACCCGTCGTATTCTGTGGCGACCTCAACGTCGCCCACGAGGAAATTGACCTCGCCCGCCCAAAAGACAATCATTTTTCAGCAGGCTTTTCGGATGAAGAGCGCGAAGACTTCACCAAACTACTCGGCTCGGGCTTTATCGACACCTTCCGTCACCTGAACCCCGCCGTCCC
>F157a_European_Toad__coassemble_200_pt1 | contig 10954 bp, 7 predicted proteins | sample F157a_European_Toad__metabat2_high_PE_005 | metagenome-assembled genome bin F157a_European_Toad
GGTCAAGAGCTGCGAGTTCCTTCTTGTACATCTTCTTGAATTCGGGGGTCTTGTCGCGCCCTTCGAGATAAGCAAGGCGTTCAATGCTCTTCTTGATCGTGGTCATGTTGGTGAGCATGCCACCGAGCCAGCGGAAATTGACGTAATACTGCCCGGTAGCTTCAGCGGCTTCACGGACGGCTTGCTGAGCCTGACGCTTGCAACCAACGAAAAGGATTTTCTTGTTGCGTCGGGCGAGATCTGCAAGGAAGGCAGATGCCTTGTCGATGCACTTTTCGGTTTCCTCAAGGTTGATGATATGAATCCCCGACTTGTTCTTGAGGAGAAACTTCTTCATGCTCGGATGCCACTTGCGGGTTTGGTGACCGTAGTGAACGCCGGCGTCGACCATCTGGTTGATCAGATCATTAATCATGGTGTGTATGGGGTGTTTCCCTTGAGCAGGGAAAGCTTTTTTTGTGGGAACACTGCTGCCTTAGCCCTTGTTCATTCCCGTTGTTAGCGATGCAGCTGTTAGTCAAGGGACGGGTACTATAGTGATCATGACGCTGCCTGTCAAAGCGTAATTCTCCCTCGGAAGGGTTATTTTTTCAAAAACAGGAGAATAGGCATCAGGTATTGCGCTTGCGTTCCTTGGCGGCTTCGCGAGCCTTGCGGAAGAAATCCTGAATATCCGCAAGGCACTCGTGACCTAGAACGCCTGGAATGACTTCGCACTTGTGGTTCAGGGGCGGATTTGCGTCGAGAAGATTGATCCACCCCCCGGCAGCGCCACCTTTGGAGTCCGGGCATCCGAAGACAACGCGAGAAGGGCGGCAGTGCACGATAGCTCCGGCACACATAGGGCAGGGCTCTTTGGTGACATAAAGGGTGCATCCATCCAGCCGCCAATCTCCCAGCGCCTCCTGGGCGGCGGTGAGGGCGATCATTTCCGCGTGGGCGGTGGCATCCTTGAGTGCTTCGACCTGATTCCATCCTCGGGCGATGATGTGGCCATCCTTGACGACAACTGCCCCTATGGGAACTTCATTGGCAGCAAGAGCCTTGCGTGATTCACGCATTGCCTGTCTCATAAACCATTCGTCAGAGCCTGGGATTTCCATCATATCGTTCGCAAGGAGGGTAGCGGAAAATGTCGCCTTGTGGCAAGCAATCACTTTTTGCTTTTCTCCGGTGTTTCTCTGCGCATGATGGGGGGCATGACCATCGATGAACCCTGTGCCATTGCCGTGGATTTCGGAGGAACCTCCATTAAAATGGGTGTCACCCGAGGAGAAAAGATACTCAAGGAAGCGGAGAGGATTCCGACTCAGGCTTATGCGACTCCTGAGGCGATTATTGAAGAAATGATTCGGACGGCGAAAGGATTGATTGCAGAATTTCCATCTGCCTGCGTCATTGGTCTCGGCATGCCGGGCTGGTGTGATTACCACAACAGGGTGCTTTATCAGCTGACAAATGTGGACGTGTGGAAAACAATCGTTCCCATTCGCGAAATGATGGAGAGAGCACTTGGGCTTCCTCTCGTTCTTGATAACGATGCCAACTGCATGGCTTATGCGGAATGGAAACTGGGAGCGGGCAAGGGAATGACAAGCCTTGTCTGCATGACGATGGGAACGGGGTTGGGGGGCGGATTGATCATTCACAACAAAATGGTTCGCGGAAAGCGGGTTTCTGCTGCGGAACTCGGGCAGACGAGTATCGACTACCGCGGGCGCAAAGGGCCGTTTGGAAATAGGGGGGCGATTGAAGAATATATTGGCAACAATGAATTGGCGGCAGATGCCGCCTCGCGGTATGCCGAAGCCGGTATTTTCAAAGATATTTCGGAATGCAATCCCAAGGCTCTCGAAGATGCTGCTCGAGCCGGATGCCCTATTGCTCTTACGATATGGGATGACTGTGCGGCGAAACTTGCCTGTCTCATGATGAATATGATGTACGCCTTTGTGCCGGAAGCTTTCGTGATCGGAGGAGGTGTTGCCAAGGCGGGAGACTTGCTCATGATTCCCTTGAAAAAGCATCTGAACGACCAGTTATTTTTCCTTCACCGGGAAGAACTCCTCATCCTTCCAGCTCATTTCGGAGCAGAAGCGGGAATTATCGGTGCAGGAGCGATGGCGATGAATGAATTCAACGGCAAGGGAGAACTGGACTGTTTCAAGAATCTGCATTTGAAAAATAGATGATAGATATTCCTTCAATCCATCGTAGTTCTCCACGATGAAACTGATTCTTTTCGCTTGCTGTCTCCTTTCCTCTCCCCTTTTTGCGGAATGGACGCCCGTATGGTCTGATGAATTCGATAAACCTGGCTTGCCCGATCCTTCCAAATGGTCGTATGACGAGGGGCTTATTCGCAATAAGGAGTCTCAACATTACGTTCGGGCGAAGAAGGAAAATACCCGTGTTGAAGATGGGTGCCTCGTTATTGAGGCACGTAAGGAGAAGGTGGATAATCCCGATTTTGTATCTAAAGATCACCCCGATTGGAAGAAAAACAGACCGCATAGCGATTACTCGTCTGGTTGTATCATTACGAATGGCTTGGCATCATGGAAATACGGCAAGGTAGAAATTCGGGCCAAGCTTCCAACGGGGCAAGGCGCCTGGCCTGCTTTCTGGATGATGGGTGAAGATAGAAGTCGCGTTGGATGGCCGAAATGCGGAGAGATAGACATCATGGAGCATGTCACCTCATCCGTTGGAACAGTCTATGGGACGGCTCACTATTCCAGCGAAGGGAAACACAAGTCCCATGGGGAAAATATCAAGAAGGTGGATGTCGAGCAATGGCATACTTACGGGATCGAATGGAGTCCTGAGGAAATTCTCTGGTTGCTGGATGGGAAACCCTATGCCCGATTTAACATGAAGGATGCTGATGGGAAATTGCCGGAAGAATTTGGTGAGAAGGGGAACTGTTTTAGAAAACCCTATTATATCCTCATCAACCTTGCTGTGGGCGGCGCATGGGGAGGACCACCAGATCCCGCCATGTTCCCTCAGAAAATGCTCGTTGATTATGTGCGGGTGTACCAGCAAGATAAGGAAGCTAAGGAAGCGATTTCCCCCGAAAAATGAAAGTCATTTATTCGTCAATTTGGAATGACTCAAAATTAGCTATAAGCTAGGCAATTTTTCTCGCTCATCATGGGGGGTGGCTTCAGCATACTGGTACGACCAATGCGCCCGGAATTCCAACAGACTGACTTGAATGAACGCCCCTTCCTCGTTTTTTGGGAAGTGACCCGGGCTTGCGCTTTGGCGTGCAAGCATTGTCGGGCTACGGCGCAAGCTCAAGCCCATCCCGAAGAATTGTCGCATGAGGATGCCCTGGCATTGATTGACGACTTGGCAGAATTGAATCCTCCCATGCTTGTCCTCACGGGGGGTGACCCCATGATGCGGAGGGATTTGCATGATTTGATCCGGCATGCCTCCGGCAAGGGGCTTCACATCGCCTTGAGTCCCGCAGCGACGGCGCGCTTGATCCATGCCGACTTTCACTCCTTGAAGGAAGCAGGGGTCAAAAGCATGTCCCTCAGTCTTGATGGTGCGACTGAAGCGACTCATGATGCTTTTCGCGGAGTCCCTCATACTTTTGAGCGAACGCTCCAAGCAGCTCGCATGGCGAAGGAAGCAGGAATTCATTTACAGGTTAATACGACTATCACCAAAAGCACGCTTGGAGAATTTGACGCCTTTGTCGACCTCATGAAGGAAATTCAGCCGGGTATGTGGAGCGTCTTCCTTCTCGTGCCGACGGGGCGTGCTTCATTGGATGAAATGCCCACGGCGGAGCAAGTAGAGGAAGTTTGGAGACGCCTCGCGGAAGTCAGCCGGCAAGTGCCGTTTGGCGTAAAAACGACCGAAGGTCACCATTTCAGACGGGTTGCCATGCAGGAGGCGAAAGCTGACGGAGCGAAACCCGCCCGAAAAGCCGTGCCAACTCGCGACGGTAAAGGCATCATGTTTATCTCACACACGGGTGACATTCAGCCTTCGGGCTTTCTGCCCATGACGGCGGGCAATGTGCGCACCGACAATGTGGGAGAGATCTACAGAAATCACGAATTATTCGTCAAGCTTCGTGACGACAACGCCCTGCAAGGCAAGTGCGGCCGCTGTGAATACAGAACGGTCTGCGGCGGCTCTCGCTCTCGCGCCTACGGCGTGTGCGGAGACGCTTTCGCAGAAGACCCTCTTTGCTCCTATCAACCTCTTCGACAAGAACGATGATCAACATTACACGACTTTGGACGGGCGCGGAACAACCCGCGGATCACATTAGATACGGGCATGGCTCAGGTCACGGCAGAGCTGCCGGAGGAGCCGCCGAATCGTGCGCTCCTTCTTCCTCCAGAGTCCGCAAGCCCATCGTCGTGTGGAACATCACCAGAACCTGCAATCTCCGTTGCGTTCATTGCTACGCTGATGCTGCGGCAAGCAAATTTCCCGGTGAATTGACGTGGGAGCAGTGTTGCGAAGTCATCGACGACCTCGCCGCCTATCAGGTGAATGCCGTCCTCTTTTCGGGCGGTGAACCAATGGTACACCCCCGCTTCATCGAGCTTGTCGAGCGAGCGACATCCAAGGGACTCAAAGTCACCATTTCGACGAACGGAACGCAAATTACGCCGGAAATTGCGGCGAAACTCAAGGCGCTCAATGTTGCTTACGTAGGAATTTCTCTCGACGGCATCGGAGACGTTCACGATCAATTCAGGGGAGTTAAGGGGTCGTTTGACCAGGCGGTTCGCGGATTCCGTTTCTGTGAAGAGGTCGGTCAGAAAACCGGGCTGCGTCTCACTCTCACTCGCAACAACGTTCAGTGCATTGAGCAAATTCTCGACTTTATCGACGAGCAGAACATTCAACGAACCTGCTTTTACCACCTTGTGCCGACAGGAAGAGGTGTGGACGTGCAGACTCTTCGCCCGGAAGAAGCTCGTTCGGCGATGGATGCCTTGATTCGCCGTGTCGAATTGTGGCGCGAACAGGGTAAGACCCGCGAAGTTCTCACAGTCACTCAGCCTGCGGACGGCGTCTACCTTTTGCTTCGCCAGCTGAAGGAAAAATCTCCTCTGGCGGCTGAAACCCTTCGCCTCTTGCAATGGAACGGCGGCGGAGCGAACAGCTCGGGAAGAGGCATTGCCAATATCGACACACAGGGAATGGTGCATCCCGACCAGTTTTGGCAATCCGTCATGCTCGGATCTGTCAAGGAACACCGCTTTTCCGACATTTGGGAGGCGAAGGCAGGCGATGCCGTCGAACTACTGCCGGAACTTAGAGCTTCGGATGACCCCCTCGAGCGTCAAAAAGACATCGAAGGCCGTTGCGGTCGGTGTAAGCACTTCCTTCTTTGTGGTGGTGGATTCCGCACCAGAGCAGCATTCGCTAATGGGCATTGGTACGGTTCCGACCCCGGATGCTACCTGACGGATGAAGAAATAGAAACATCCCTTCCACTTATTTAGGGATAATGGTCACGATGGATTTTCGTTGCTTGAATGTGAAATTTGCGGCTTCGGGGGATTATGGACTCGCCAACGAAGCGGTGTGGGGGTATTGATACCCTATTATGAACGTAGATTTGCTTCGCCGCATTTGTGAAGCTCCGGGAGCCCCGGGCTTTGAGCACGCCATTCGCGATTTGCTCATTCAGGAAATAGAGCCTCTTGTTGATGCCATTCGCGTTGACAACATGGGCAATGTGATCGCCATTGTCGAAGGGAAGGAAACTTCAAAGACGGTGATGGCTGCCGCCCATATGGATGAAATCGGCTTTATGGTGCGCCATATTGACGATAACGGATTTATTCGCTTTCTTCCACTTGGTGGATTCGATGCGAAAACATTGACTTCCCAACGTGTCATCGTGCATGGCAAAAAGGATGTTATCGGCGTGATGGGTGTAAAGCCGATCCACGTGATGACCGCTGCCGAACGTACCAAAATGCCCGAAGTGACGGATTTCTACATCGACCTCGGTATGAGTGCCGCTGAAGTGAAAAAAATCGTTTCCGTAGGCGATAGTGTCACCCGTGAGCGCGACCTCATCGAGATGGGCGATTGCGTCAATGTGAAGTCTCTCGACAACCGTGCGGGATGCTACATGTTGGTCGAATCCCTGCGCCAGATCAAAAAGAGCCGTAAGAAGCCTCCCTTCACCATCGCCGCCGTATTCACGGTGCAGGAAGAAGTAGGTCTTCGTGGGGCACAGGCAGGTGCGATTGAGATTCAGCCGGATTTTGCCATTGCTTTGGACGTGACGATTGCATTCGATACGCCGGGTGCCGCCGCTCACGAGTACGTCTCCAAACTCGGTGAAGGAGCTGCTATCAAGCTGTATGATGGTTCTCTGATCGCTGATCGCCGCATGGTCGAATACATGCAGACGACCGCTGATGCCAACAAAATCAAATGGCAGGTTGAAATGCTTCCTGCTGGTGGCACCGATGCAGGAGCGATGCAGAAATTCGTAGCGGGTGGTGCGATTACGGGCGCGATTTCCGTCCCCGTTCGCAACGTTCATCAAGTCATCGAAATGGCGAATAAAAAAGATTTGGACGCCTGCGCCGATTTGCTCACCCTTTGCCTTATGGGGCTTGACGGGTGGGATTGGAGCTGGGGAGCGGTCAACAAGCCCGCTAAAAAGAAGAAATCCAAGTAATCAGAGCGATTATAACTCATTCCAATCAACTACTCGGCAGTATTGTTGGGTAGTTGATTTGTTTGAGACGCCTGTTTTCTTCTTCAAGCTGCTTGAGTCGCAAGGCTTCCTTCATATCCCCTTCGTATTTGTTGAGCCATCGGTAGCAGGTTTGTACCGTGATGTTGTGCGCCCGGCAGATGCTCCGGATGGTTTTGCCCCTCCTGTTTTTCCTCGTTGAGGATTCTCAGGATTTCTTCCACGCTGTATTTTTTCTTTATTGTTTGTTGGCAGGTTAACAAATCTAACTTCGCTTATGGATCTATTTTCGGGGGACTGATCAAAGTAAAAAATTGACGCCTTCCGTAAGTGTAAAATTGGGTTGGAGGCGTTGAATACATGCCTGAACTTCCTGAAGTGGTTCGTCTGTTAATGGCGTAAAAGTTGTTTTCTATTTGAAAATTTACTGGCGTGAAGAATTTCAGGTATCCTGCTACTCCGGAATCATCATAGGAGGGAGAATAATTTTTTTAGCTGGTATTTCAAGGTGCCGGAAGCGAAGCAGGACTTTGGGATTGATTGTGTGACGGGTGTAAATGATGAGATCCATATGCAGCTTGCTGCCGATGTCCCATGGTTGCGTTTCTCCCGAGGCGGTTTTCAGGGAAGTTTTTCTGAATTGTTCGAATTTTTCTTCCCATGAGGAAGTCAATTCCGTTAAAGAGGCGTCGTTCAGAGGGCACTCGGCAGGGAGCTGAAGGAAGACGGGAAGTTGAACGTCGGGCATACCGGCATGGAAGGGGCGGAGATAGGAGGCTTCCAGCTGGATTTTGACTGTTTCCGTTTCCATCCCGTTGAATATGAATTTCATGAAGTTTTTGATGTGCCGGCCAATGTTCAGTACGGAGTCGGTCTCTTCAGTGATGTCGATGATGTCGTTCAAGTCGCGGGAGACGAGGTAGGGACTGTCAAATTTAATATCTCCGGTAGTGTAGATGAATGGGGCGGCTGTCGTTTCCGTTTCGCTAAGGTATGCGTTGCGTTTGATGAGAAGTCCGGCACGCACGTTTTCCGTCTTGATAAGGTTGAGATTATTCCAACGGACATTGCGTTCCGGCAAGGTTTGTCCTTCCCGGGGGGACAGGTAGATTCCTGTTTCCCTGTTAACGTAGGCCCATTGCCCTATGCATCCCTCGGGCCAGGGCTTGGGAAGCTCTTCGAGCATATAGGTTTCCGGCAGGATGAGGATATGGAGGTTCGTATTCCAGGGAGGCGGCGCTCCCCACAGGGATACTGTGAACGCTTCCTGCTCACTGCCATCCGGGAGCCTCAGGCTCTTCATGGATTCGCGGATGACGAACTTGTAACTTTCATCGTCGGATTGTTTCGTAGATGTCCTCCGGGTCAATGTGTCTCTGAGACTTTGCGAGATATTGTCCGCCAGCTGGATGAAGGCGTCGAGAGCGGCTCGGGCGTTGTCTTCGCTGCTTATGTTTTCGGGAGTGAGGTCGAGAATGGAGGTTTCCCAGTCATTTTGGATGAAGGGGGCGAGTTCGGTAAAGATGGCAAGGCTGGAGACGAGATTCTCCTCAGGAGCGTTATTTTTCTTAAAGGTGACAATTTCGCAACAGGAGATGGTGCAGGAGAGCTCATCCTGGGGATAGTGGCATGGAAGCGAATAGGTGAAGCCGTAGTTCCAGTGGATGAGTTCCTTTCCGGCGTTTGCTTCACGGATGTTTTCTTCTCTCTGTTCGAGAAGAGACGGAAGGTCGGGGTATTCCCTGATGGGAAACGGGATGGTCACTTCTCCAAGGCTGGAGTTGTCCGCAGGTAAATTTCCCGAACTTGTGATGAATCCCAGCCATTCCGACGCTTCATAAGGTTCTACGCCTTTGACGGAGTGGATGTCGTGCTCAAGCATTCCGGTGTCCATGACAATCCTTCCCCTGATTTTATCCAGAATGTCTCCCTGCGCGTTTTTGACGATGGGCGGCGCCTTGACGGCAAAGGCAACCGTGGTTTTATTTTGGCTCTTGAGGCTTATTTTTGAATGCCCGAGGCTGATGGCGGTGCTGGCTTCGTCGTCGTCGGATTCCAGAGTAAAGGAGATATCGAATCTGGGGGGGATGGTTCCTTCGTCAATTCCTCTGTTGATGGTGACCGGATATTCGACGACGGAATGAATGTGGTTGAGACGGGACAGGTTGACGAGGAGTTCCTGTTTCAGTACGTCGCGGGTTTTCTGTTCGGGCGGAGGCGTTTTTCCTTCATAGACAGGGCTGAGGAGCTCGCAGAGGGTTTCGGCGAGGGATTGTTTGATGTCGAGGAGTTTGTCCAGAGATGATTTATTTTCCTTCCCTTGTTTTTCGGTGGAGTCGAGGATACCGATGGCTCCGATAGCTTGTTCTCCGAGGATGTTGTCAAAAGAGTCCAGGAAGATATTCATCCATCGATCAAGGTCTATTCCGTTTACCCATTTTTCATGGTCGGTTTGCGGTTTGATGCCTTCTCCCGTGCTATAAACGGGGATTTTCACTGGCGCTTCCAGGGAGAGGAGACGATTTGACAGGGGACGGACGGCGTATAATCGGCAGGTGGAGCCTACCTCCCATGAGACGGAGCCTTCTCCGCTGTGCCTGTATGCCCATAAAGCGCCCGTTTCGCCGCTTTTGCCGTTCATGAGTCTGATGCCCGGAAGTACGGATTCGAAGTTGGCGGCGAATTTCTTGAGCGAGATGGGCGTTTTAGCATTTTGCGAGGTGCTGGTGTCAGGAGCGATTTCCGTTTCCACCTGGAGGATGCCTTCTATTCCAATGGCTTCCGGAGAAATGAAGGAGGTTTTTTCCCGTTTGATGCGCCAGCGGCAGGCAAGTTCCATAAGCGGTTCGGAGGAGATCTTCGAGACACCGATTTCGGCAGACCAGAGGAAATCGCCGGGGTATTGGCTACAGGCTCCCGAATGAATGGTTTCTTCAAGGCTTCTGATTATCAGGTCTACCCATTCCCCGAGCTTGCCACCGTCCAGAAGGAGCGCTTCTGTAAGGGGGGAGAAGAGGATTTCATGCCGGATACCGTTCGGGTCGGTGAGCTGGCGTTTGATCTGTTTATAGGAGGCGAGGCAGTTTTTCGCCTGATCGGGGTTGGCTTGATAGCGGGTAGCGTCAAAGGATACCTTGATGCAAAGGAGGAAAAGTTCCTTGTCTCCATTCGTCGGGCTCTCTACTGTCCACATGGCAGTTGTTCCCGGCCAGGAGGCGAAGCCGATGAGTGTGTCATTGTAGCCGAATTCCATGCTTGTTCTTGAGGGTGGCAGGTCGAGGCGGTTGCCGTAGATATCATGCCATCTGCCTTGTATGGCGAGGGTTTTACCCATGACTGCATAAGGATTGGAGTCGCCTGTTCCCTTTAGCAGGCCAGTGGCGCAGATGGAGCGTTCGTATTCCCAGTCAACGGGATTCGGGGCGGAGGATTCCGGCGAGGATGGGCCTATGGGTATGCCGAATCGGCTTTCCTGGAAGACGCCTCCGTTTTCTATTCGAAGGGCGGCCATCTGGTAGAGGTTGGCGAGGTATTTGCCACCCCACTCTCCCTTGTCTTTTTCTTCGGGGAGGTCGGTCGGCTCCTCGGGGACTGCCCGGCTCCATGCGATTCGAGCGATGCCGGGCAGGGGCGGAAGGGATACTTGCTCGGGGACAGGGGCATTTTCTTCTTCCGAGGCTTGCGCATACAGGATGTCGTTTTCTTCGAGGAAACTGGTGAGAAGCAGGGCGTTGGTGAAGCTGTAGAGTTTTTTCTTTTCTTGAGGAATAAGGATAAGGGTGAGTTCCGCGCGGCCTTTTTCGTCGAAAATGGAATTGGGAAGCTCCTCCCCGTTCGCGTCGTAATAAAGGTAATATCCTCCGCTGTTGGTGACGGAGGATTCCCATAGCAGACGGCAGAAGTCATCTCTCATGGGGGTATGGCGTTTGCCCGGGAGAGAATGAGCCGCGAGGCGGTTGCCGGGGTTGGTAACGGTGGAGAGATTGGAGCGGACGATGCCGAATGTCATGCCTTCACCCGTCGGTATGAAGAGGGCGGAACCAGCGTCGAGGGAGACGTACCCGATGTGTATGTCCATTCGCACATCCATGTTCGTGGCGATGATGCTCTCAAGTAATGTGGTGTCGCTGGCGTTCATTCCCGCCAGTTCGTAGGTACGCTTGCCCGGTCCGGCGGAGGCGCGCGGTTTCCGTATCGAAAGACGGAGACGGGTCGTCCAGGAGCTGGAATCTTCTTCCCTGCTTTGCATTCTCC
>F157a_European_Toad__coassemble_207_pt1 | contig 10801 bp, 11 predicted proteins | sample F157a_European_Toad__metabat2_high_PE_005 | metagenome-assembled genome bin F157a_European_Toad
TTATAACGCCCCAGCCATTTATCCGCGATCCATGCCCCGAGTAGAGGGGTGAGGAAGACCAGCCCGAGGAAGAGGTGAATGAGGGAGATGGAGGTTCCTTCATTCAGCAACAGCGAACTCGTCATGTAGACGAGCAGGATGCTGCGAAGCCCGTAGAAACTGAATCTTTCGCAAGCTTCGTTTCCGACGATATAACGGATTTGCTTGGGCAGGCGGCCGCTCATCGGAAGAAAGGGGGAATGAAGGAGAAGTCGTGCCTGTTTATTCGCCGCGGATGGGGACGGGGAAGGAGACTTTGTATTTGGTGAAGCAGGTTTCAAGCCAGTCGGCGAGAAGCATGCGCTTCATCTGCATGTCGAGAAATCCCGAGACGCTGTTTTCCATGGCGCGGAGTTCCGGCGTGTCGGCGATTGTTTTTTTCGTGAGCTGGGCGATGATGATTCCATCTCCAGTCTGGATGGGGGCGGCAATTTCTCCTTCGTTGATTTTACGAAGTTCGCGGAAGATGGTAGCCGCTTCCGGCATGCCTTCTGGAGGAGTATTGGTCATGTAAGGTCCCCATGAATTGGTTTTGGCTCCTTTGGCGGTGGCGGTTTTGATAAATTCTTCGCTTGTTTTCAGGGTTGCCAGCTGTGAGGAGAGTTCCGCACCGGCTTTTTCCATGGCTTCTTGAGTGATTTGAGCGAGGAGGTCGGCACGAGCGGCTGCACGAGCTTTTTCAAAAGGGAGAGGCTTGATCGAGCTGATGTCATCAATTCGGATGAGAGCGATAGAGCCATCTTCAAGAACGAGGGCGTTGGAGATGTTGTCTGCCGTTATCTTGCGCTGCGCTGGTGTGGGCGCAGTTGTTCCTTCTTTTTCAGCTTTTATTTCCTCTTCTGTCAGTTCGCGCTGAACGACCGATGGAGCGAGTGAAAAAACGACTTCAGCCAGATTTGTCTGCTGGGCTCCAGCGGCAGGGTTGAGAGGAGATTGAAGGATGGGTGGGAGTTCCTTTTTGGTGATGTCCTTGAATTGCTTGATTTCAGAGGTAAGGAGAGAGGATGCGTTTTTGATGGTTTGGTCGACCATTTCGTCCATTCCGTTGGCGTTGGCATCGGCTATTTGCTGCCAGAGTGTTTCGATAGGGTTGAGCACTTCGATGGTTGCGGCTGGGATTTTGGCGTTCGGGTCAGCAACAATGGGAGCTTTTGGCTTGAAGATGTACAGGGTCAGCGAGCGGGTTTCGTCGTTGAGGTAATTCTTGGATCGTTTTTCCCAGAAGGATTTGATTTCTTCTTCTCCGGGGGCGGTGGCAGGTGCGAATTTTTCCTTTTCAATAAAGGCGGTGTTGACGGAAATCTGCTGGTTGAGTGATTCAAACAGTGATTTGCTGAATGCTGCGTTCATGACAAGGTTGTCGGTCAGGACGCTTTCGAGTCGGCGAAGGCGAATCGAATCAGCGACGATTTCGCGGAAGGAGTCTTCCATTTCACCGATGAGATTTTTTCCGCGGAAGGAGAGGAATTCCCGGTAGCTTGCCGGATCAAAGCCATTATTTTCCTTTTGGAAGTCAGGCATCATCTTGATCGTTTCGTCAATTTCCTCAGAGCTGGGGTTAATGCCGTATTTTTTCGCTTCAAGGCGAATGATGGCGCAGTTGACGAGGAAGGCTACACCGGGATCCGAGGTGCCACGGCAGATGGTGAGTTCTTCAACCATGGGGCGAAGGGTGCTGCATTGGGCTGCAAGTCTGATTCCCGTGGTGGAGATGTTTTCATAATCCTTATATCCGTAAGCTGTATCTCCTACTTGAGCGATGACGGCACCGCCTCCGCCGAGTACTGGTGAATTGGATTCGATAAAGATGAGTCCGAAGAAGACAAGAACCATGGCTGCCATGACGACCAGCGTGTGCTTTCTGAGAAATTCGAGCATAGGGAGATTGGATTTGGAGATGAATTGATGAAGAGAAAGTCTTGCCGATTTGTACGGCGGGGAAACACTCTTTACACCCAAGAGACTGATCAGGCAAGAACGAAGCGTTAGAGTTTTTCCCCATTTTGAGACATCGTTCTTGAATTGTCTGCGGATTTCTATACGAATATCTCAAACCTTGATTCAAGATGATGATGTCCTTTTCCCGTGTTGTTTGGTGTGACGGAGCTTTCGTTTGCGGAGATGAAGCTTTTGTTCCTGCTTTGAATAGAGGGGTTCTTCATGGAGACGGATGCTTCGAGACACTGGTATCATGCTGCATGAGCCCTTTTGCGTTTAGCCGCCATTATGAACGCTTAACCCGCACATGTGACCTGATGGGGTTGATCGGGCTGCCTCTTAAGGAAGAATTGTTTCAGGCCTGCCGCGAGTTGATGCGCCAAAACAGGTTGCTTGACCCGGTGCATATCAGAATCGTCGTGCTGGCTCATGGAGACGGGGCATCGCTTGAGAGAGAAGTTGACCGGTGTTCGACGGTGATTATGACGGCTCATGCACAAGAAGCGGGAGAGTTTTGCACGATTGTTCCTTCGGCATGGGTTCGCTCGGAAAAGGGAGCCTTATGCGGTGTTAAATCATTGTCTGCCGGAGAAAATGTGATGGCTTTGCGTGAGGCGAAGCGAGAGGGGGCGGATGAGGCCGTTCTTGGGAATAGTTCGGGGAATCTTTGCGATGGTACGGAATCGAATATTTTCTGGGTGGAGGATGGGGCTGTCTATACGCCTCCTTTGTCCGCCGGGGTTGTGCCGGGTGTGACTCGAAGTCTGGTGTTCGAGCTTTGTGAAGAGCTGGGGATTCCGTGCGAGGAGAGAGATGTTCCCTTTTCCATGCTGGATGAAGTTTCTGAAATTTTCCTGACTTCGACCCAGCGCGAGGTTCAGCCCATTACGAAGGTGGGTGATCGCCGGCTTGTCGCGGGATCGACGACCCTGCTTCTTCGGAAGGCATATCGGGATATGGTTGATGATTTGATTGATCCTTGATTATGATTTCCCTTTCACCTTTGGATTGAATGCTTCGCCTTTTTGTGAATAATGGCGGAAGAACGAAATCGTTATGAGTGATTTGATAGAAAAAATAGGCCCGCTATTTTGGGTGTTATGTGCGTTATCCGCTTATGGGTTGACGGTCGTGGCAGAGCGCTTCTTGTATTTTCATCGCATGCGAATCAATACGGGAGATTTCCTGCGAGGCATTTCCAATTTGATTCGCAAGGGGTCGTTTGCGGAGGCGAGGCATGAGGCGTCGAAGCTTCCGGGGCCTATTGCCCGGGTTGTCGAGTCGGTTCTCAGCCGCCCTTCTCTTGCAAATGATGATTTGAGGGCTCTCGCTCAGGATGCGGCGCAACTGGAGGTTTTTAAAATTGAGAAGAACATTCGAGGGCTACTGGTTGTTGCGACGGTGGCGCCTTTGCTTGGGCTGTTGGGGACTATTCTCGGGCTGATTCGCTTCTATTCGCAACTGGGGATGTTTGAGGGAAGGACTCCCAATCTCGATCTTTCTCAGGCTTTGTTCGAGGCGTTGCTGAGTTCGGCACTCGGTCTTATTATTGCGATTCCCGCTTATTTGTTTTATGCCTATATGTCTGCTCGGTCGAGGCTCGTGATCAGTGAGGTGGAGCGTGCGGGGATGGAGGTTGTTTACCTTATCAGCGATAGCAAGTGTTCTGATGATGATTCCGATCAGGAAAACGGAAAAAATTGATGAAGCTTCATTCGACATTACCCCAGCGCGTTTTTTTCATTCATCTGGCCGTGGTGCTGGATGTGCTGGTCTTGGTATTTGTGATGACGTTGGCGACTTCGTATATTGAATCGAATTATGGTTATGGCATCAAGGTGCCTACTTCAAGGTTCATGATGAATGTGACGGGGTCGCGTTATGTGCTGTCTATGACTGCGGGGGATTCTCCCGTCTTTTTTCTCAATAACAAGAGGTTGGCTGGAGGCTTGCCCATGTTGAGAGGCGAGCTTGACAAGATTGCCGCAAAGTACGGTGAGGGTGGAGGAAGCCGGACGACTATCATTCTTTATTTTGACAAGGCGGTCAGTCAAGGGATGCAGCAACAACTCATTGATCTTGTCTTGGAAAAGGGAATGAACTGCGCAGTTGCGGCACGGCCTGATATCTGACCAGATACTGAGAGCATATGAGCATATCCGCCAAGTGGAGAGAGAAGAAAGAGGATCAAAAGGCAGGCTTGTCTTTTGACTGGCGGTTTCTTGTGCCTAGTGGGTGGAGGCTGGTTTATTATGCCTTGCCCATTATTCTGGCAGGGGTTGCTCTTCTTGCCTCAATTGAAGTCCGTTCGGATACATCGCTTGAGCAGGGAGCAAGGCGGCTTGGAAATGTCTTTTATTTGAGGGAAGAGGAACATGGCGGGTTAAGTTCGTTTTTATCGAGAAATCTTCCCTTGGCGAGTAGAGGCCCGGTATGGGCAGATCCTGCCAGTCTTGGGGTAGACAGTGAAACTTTTTCTCCCATGCAAGGAGGGCTTCATGCCAATTCATCCGGTTTGCAACTTGTCGAACCAGTCTGGCCTCGGGGTGAGTTGGATCATTTGGCTGATCATCTTGTCCTCTCACCTCCGAATACGGAAGGTCATGAGAGGGCTGCTGCGGAGGCGACGGTTGAGATCAGGCCATCTGTGAATGTGAAGGGGGCAGAATTGGCTGCGTTCATTGATAGTGAGAGCTACCCTGCCATTGATGGAAGACCGGATATGGGCGGTTTTGAGACGGGCTTTTGGGTGATTGTGGATCAGTGGGGCAAGCCTCGGCAGGTGCTGATTATCCATGGATCAGGAGATCGCGAAATTGACAAAGCCGCAGAAACTTATATCAAGACCTTGAGATGGGAGCCTTTTTCGGCGACCCGGTCGGGAGAGCTCAATGTCGGATGGAAGGAGGTGGAGAGATTTCATGAGCTTTGATTTGGAAAATTTTTTCAGCGTTCTTGCTATTGTGGCGCCGTGCTTGTGATTCTCGTTTATTGGGGGGCAGATTTTTGGGATTGGCTTTCCTTGAGATCATTGAAGAGGAGAAAGAAAGTTTGCCGTCTGTGCGGTATGCGTTTTTATGGGGATGGAACTACCTCGGTTCAGGAGTGCCCGCATTGTCACGCACTTAACAAGTAGAATAGATGCAGGATACGCTTTCTTCTCTGATTGTCTTTTCGATGATTAATCAGTTTACACCCGGACCTAACAATCTCATGGCAATGGCGAATGCCGCCCGCTACGGTATGGGGAAGACATTCCGTTTTTCTCTGGGCGTGTCTCTGGCTAATGCTCTATTTCTGATTCTTGGGTGTTTGCTCCAGCATTCGCTCAAACGCGTGATTCCCGGAATTGAGCCGTGGATGAATGGGGCGATTTGCCTGTATATGGTCTATCTGGCATGGAAGATGCTCAGCGTTCATTTTCAAGAGGGAGATTTCCATGAAAAAGCTCCCCTCAATTCGATCATTACTGCTTTTTTTCTTCAATTTCTCAACCCCTAGCTGATTATGTTTGCGGTGGCGGTGAGCGGCGGATTCCTCCTGCCGCTTTATGGGGAAAATTTGTGGGTTCTTTCTGCGATGATTGCCGCTCTGGCGTGTTCGGCGATGCTTGCCAATAGCATGTGGGCTTTGTTTGGAGAGGTGATCAGCAAGTGGTTTTCCCGATGGCAGAAGCTCGTCAACTGGGCGATGGCTCTGCTGGTTCTTTGGTGTGCCTCTCAGTTTGTGCTCTGATAAACAATAAAAGGCGGAAAGAATGATCTCCCCGCCTTTTATTGGTATTAAGAGAATGCTTATTTACAGCCGCAGCTTTCCTTGTCGCAATCGCCATCTTCACAGTTGCAGTCACCACCGCAGGAGCAGCTGGCGGACTGTTGTTGGGCTTGCTCTACTTCTTCTGCTGTCGGAGCTCTTCCGAGATCAATCGACATGCCGAGATATTGGCTGATGGTATTCAAGATGCCGTCAATTGCCTGGCGGGCTTCAAGGAATCCCTTGGCGGTTTCATTGCTGATGACCGATTCGCGGAGTTGGTCGAATTTATTGATTTCTTCTTCAGAGGGGGGCATTCCTGCCAAGTGCTTGTTTCTGAGTTCTTCTCCGTAGGAGTTGACTTCTTCAAAAAGTTTCGTGGCTTCAGGGTTTTGGAAGAAAAGTCCGATTCTTGCCTTGGCGGCGATGATTTGGGGTGCTTGGGCGAGAGCCTCGCAAAGAGCCGTGGTGGTAGCCAGCAACTCATTTTCAAGTGTGTCGTTATTCATACCCGAGTAGTTAACCAGAAACGATGAGAGGCGGCAATGGAGAAAAGGTGCATGTCATTTTACCTTCATCGCATGGGGATAGGATTGTCGTTGACTACTCGGAGGCGATCGGTATTCTCACCTTTACCGTCAGTATTTCCATCTGTTGGGAGAGGGGGGACTGACGCTCCGAGGTCATGAATTTTGAGAATTATCATTCATCCAGGCATTTGATGCAAAGAGTTGCGTGCTGGGGAAAAATACTTTTCCCGGTGTGTTGCCTTGCAGCCGTAAGCTCCTGTTCCATCGAAAAGCATATAGCCAAGAGAACGAATGAAATGGCACAGCAGCTGGCAGCCGAACCATTATGGGAGCAGCTGCCGGAAGAGAGGATTACCTGGAATCAGGCCGTGAATATGGCGATGAAGGACAATCTCGGTATCAAGAGAGGGGAGCAATCCATTATTGAGGCCGAATACAGGGTTCAAGATAATTTCACACAACTTATTCCCGGCATAAATCTTGATGCTTTGTTTACGCAAGACATTAGCGGTCTCGCTTCTATGTCGCCTCAGGATGTTGAGTATCGAGCGAATATTCTGTTCAATATACCTTCATTGACCAGAGTTCCTTATTCCTATTATTCGTCGAAGGCCAGTTTGTATCAGGCGAAGCAGTCGATGGTCATGAAGAAACGGGAAGTTATGTCCCGTTTGTATAAAGCTTCAAGGGAATACATGCTGGCGGAGGAGTCATACAAGATGGAATTGAATGCGATTTCATTCGATGATGGCGGAAAAGAGAAGAAAAGAATTGAGGATCAGTGGGCAGAGAAGAGCAAGGCTCTTTCTTCCTCCGTTGCGGCGTTGGTCGGCAATATTGACAAAAGGTGGATAATCAAGGAGGAGAGTGTTCCCAGAATTGACTGGGGTAAATACAAACAGGCGGCACAGCGTCTTGATTCGTCGGTGCTTGGGATGATGGCGATGCAGCTGGAAGCGGCAAGGCTCAACATCATCGGTGTGCAAATGGAGTATTTCCCTGAATTGAACGTTAATTTTTACAGCCCGTCCTTGTTCAACTCATCTGGTGGTACATATGGGGGTTTTTTTAGTGGAAGTGGTGACACGAAGGTCAATATGTCCTTAAGTATGCGCTTGGATACTCGCTTGTCCGTCTGGCATCGGCTCAAGTCGGCGAGGGCAGCGTATGATCTTTTGTCGCAGGAGATGAGAATTCAAATGATTGAGCGCCGGGAGAAGGTGAAATCCCTGATTACCAGCCGTGAAGAATTTGAAGAGTGGGGAATGTATGTCAAGAGGAAGGCGGCATTTCTGGATTCCCTGACTCCGCAAAATAGCGAGGATTACAAGAAAAACCGCGATGAGGCATCCCAGATGCTCCAAGAGGTTGTCCGGCAGGAGATGCAGAATACCGATACGGAAGCTGCATTGATTCTCGAATACGGCTTCCTGTAAAGTTTTGCGAATTGACTTTTATTTCAATTTCTTCCAGTCCAGCTTGGAGAGAAGATCATCGAATCCAAGGCCGGTTCCTTCAGGAGCGTTGATCATGGGGGATAGATCCCCAAGGGCTTCAATGAAAGCATCTTTCTTGAAGAGAAGATGCGTGCAGAGACCGCAGAGCGGTATTTGATCTTTTGGAGTGTCTTGATAGTAGCAGGCAGCGCAATAAGCAGCCCATAGCTGACCGATCGGGTGATCCATCACTGAGGTAAATACGTGGAGTCCCGTATGAGGTTTTGGGGTGCGTTCCCTGGCGGGTTTGATAACGCGAACCATCGGGATGTCGAAGGTGATCTTGGGCTGGTGGCAGATATCCGAACCAAGGTCGCAGGCGATTGGCAGACCGTCCATCGCCAGTTGTTGCCAGCTTTCTTGAGTGAAAGAGCAGGGGTCTTCGATGAAATCGATCTTTTCCTTGAGTTCATCTGGAAGAGTTTTCCAAAATTTCATTGCTTCACTGGGGGTGAGTACTGCATTGAAGTCGAGCCTCCATCTCCATTCGGGAACCATGGAAGCAAGCGTTATGAGCCGTTCACGGGTGCTTTCGATATTGGCGAGGGCTTTGATCTTTCCTGCTCGAAATCCATGGAGAGCCATGATTCTTACCGTCGACGGGCTGACGCTTGGCGGAAGGGTTGCGTGGCTTTCGGGGATGATCAGGTTGTCAAAAAGGTTGATTCCTTCAGCCCGAGCCTTTGCATCGACAGCCGCACATTCGAGTGTTCTCTTACCCAGAGAAAGAGGAGTGCCCTGTCGGAGCGCATCGAGTTCTTCTTCCAGAGAAGCGTCTCCCAGTTCCGGCCACGGATGAATGCATCCATATCCGCCATCATCGTTCATGATGAGAGCGCCGGGACGACGGAATATTTCGGATTTAGCGTTTAGCTGTCCGGTAGCAGTAAGAAAATATTCGTAGTAATGCACAACTCCTAATCATATGTGATGGAAGGCCGGAAGTCACGATGAAAAAAGAGAATTGAGGGCGAGTTTTTCTTTGTTTCATTCTTCGTAATGATTCCTGATAGCACGAAAAGTCATAAAATAATCGCCAATGGAGTCAAATCCGTGTATGGAGTCTTTGGCGTAGTACGAGGAAAATCTCTGCTTGCCAAATTCAACTTATGGACACCATTTATTGGATTATCATTATTGCGTTGATGCTTCTGGCATCATTCGACCTTATTAATGGCGTCGCCAACGACGCCGTCAATTTCCTTAATTCAGCGATTGGCGCCAAGGCCGCTCCCGTCAGAGTTATTTTGACGGTGGCTTCTATTGGCGTTCTTGTGGGAGCCTTGCTATCCAGCGGGATGATGGAGATTGCCCGCAGCGGTATATTTGTTCCTTCCATGTTTACCTACAAGGAAGTGATGCTTTTGTTCCTCGGGGTGATGATTGCAGAAGTGATTCTTCTCGATACATTCAACACTTTCGGCTTGCCGACATCGACGACGGTTTCTCTCGTGTTCGGACTGCTCGGCGCAGCTGTTGCTTCGGCGTGGTACAAGATGAACAATGTAGCCGGGCAGGAAGCTCATCGCCTGCTGGATTATATCAACACCGACAAGTCCATTGAGATTGTTTCGGGGATTCTTCTTTCTGTGGCGATTGCCTTTACGATTGGCGCCATTGTCATGTGGGCGTCTCGTCTGATTTTTACCTTCAAGTATCAGGGTGCTTTCAAATGGATCGGTTCTCTGTGGTGCGGGATTGCCATGACAACCATCTGCTATTTTGCGGTATTCAAGGGGTTGAAAGGCACCAATTTGATTTCTGCGGATTTGCTTGCTTATTTTGATCAGCATCTCTGGATGGGGCTTCTTGCCGCCTTTGCTGTATTTAGTGTATTGATGGCTATTTTACAGCATTTGTTTATGGCGAACATTCTGAGAATAACCGTATTGGCTGGTACATTTTCCCTGGCTCTGGCTTTTGCCGGCAATGATCTCGTCAACTTCATCGGGGTATTCATGGGTGGGCTTGGAGCATTTGAGCTTGCAGGAAATTATATTGCCGCCGGCGGAACGGATGTCGCCAATATGAATATGGCGGAGCTTGCCGGGAGTAGACATGTGAACCAGTGGATTCTTGTTGTCGCAGGATTGATTATGATTTTTGCCCTGTGGTTTTCCAAAAAGGCCAAGTCGGTTATTGCAACGGGCGTTGAATTATCCCGACAGGGTGACGGCGGGATTGAACGCTTTGGTTCGGTTCCTCCTGCACGAGCAATTGTGCGCGCCGCTATTGCGATGGGAGAAGGATTCAAAAAACTTGTTCCCCCGAGAATGCTTGTCCGCATGAATCGCCGTTGGGATTCCATTCCCCAGCCTTTGGATAATAAGGATAAAGTGGCGTTTGACCTGATTCGTGCTACGGTTAACCTGACTGTTGCCTCCTTGCTGATCTCAAGTGCTACATCGCTCAAATTACCTTTATCGACAACATATGTGACTTTCATGGTGGCGATGGGTTCTTCTCTGGCTGACAAGGCTTGGGGGCGTGAAAGTGCCGTTTACCGTGTGACGGGGGTTCTGACTGTTGTGTCAGGATGGTTTATGACGGGGCTTGCCGCCTTTACGATGGCTGCCGTGACGGCTCTGATTCTCCATTATGGAGAAGGCTATGCCATTCTTCCTCTTTTGGCTCTTACGGCTTTCATCCTCATTAAATCGACGATGTTGCACCGCCGCCGCGAAAGCAAGCTTTCCGAAAAGCGTTTTGACCAGATTACAGAAGAGAATATTCTGGATGTTTGCAAGAGCATGGTGACGGAAAATGTGGACAAGCTGTCCCGTATTTTCTCCGAAACCGTTTCCAATCTCATTCAGGGAGACCGCAAGGCGCTAAAGGATCTCTCCTCCGATTCTTCCGTCCTCTTCTCAAAGTGTCATGAGTGCCGCAAATACGACATTCTTCCGATGCTTTACAAGATGCAATCCCGCTCTCTGGATACGGGGTATCATTTTGTTCAGGCTCTCGATCATTTGAATGAAGCGGCTCAAAGTCTGGAAGTCTTCACGGAATCGATCTTCTCGTACGTCGACAATAATCATTCTC
>F157a_European_Toad__coassemble_212_pt1 | contig 10770 bp, 2 predicted proteins | sample F157a_European_Toad__metabat2_high_PE_005 | metagenome-assembled genome bin F157a_European_Toad
TCAAAAAGCCCTTGCTCTTCTGATACCAGCGACATGAGCTGTTATGAATCTTCCGCATACTGGAAGTGACCCAGTATCGTTCTTGGCGTTGTTCTTGGCGTTGTTCTTGGCGTTGTTCTTGCCGGGGTTGCTTTGGCTTTGGTTGTTCAGCGGCGTAGAGCGGACAGAGGGCTAGGAGGAGGATTAGGAGCTTCATTTTCGTTTATTCCTTTCCGCTCTCCTCTTATCTCCGATTTCTTTGAGTTTCGAAAAGACAGCATCCATATCGACATTCTTCGGAGTTTTAAGCCCAAGATTCTCGCCAAGCATCGCCCTATAGTCAAAAGAGTCATCGCCGTACATTGCAAAAACTGCCCGCCGAATTACAAATTCCTTTCTAGGGAACTCCGGCATACTTTTGAGGTACTTAGTCGCCTCTTCCCCTATCACCTCCATGGCTTCCTGCTCAATAACAGGATCATTAAGATTCAAGGAAGCATAAGTCGCTTTATCGGTTTCTTTATTTAACCATTTCCATTGGAGAATGGCTTCTGGATCAACACCGCTTGCCTTTCTGGTATCTGTTATATATTTACCTATGGCACAATCATAATCGTATCGCTCCTTGTTGTTGGGGAGAGAATTACAGTAAGCAACAGCCCTTTCAAACTCCTCTTGATTTCTGATGGGAGGAACAATAAATTTATTGGGTATTTTCTCTTCTGTGGCTGGATCAAGTTGGGGGGTATAAGGCGCATCGGGAATACTGCTTATGCTCTTCTTCGATCTTCCATCTCTCTCTTCACTTGATTTTGAAACATCAGCAACCATCTTGCCGACCTGCTCCATAATCTCCTTCCTCTCCTTATTGAAATCGGGAACTACTGGAAGCGCATCAATTCTCTTTAAAACGCCAGCAATCTCATTCTTCCTATCATTCTGGCTATCCCATGAATAATAAGAAAGAAGTCCTGTCCATGCGATGAGAGCAAGCAATAAGAGCAAATTAAACCAAGGCAGAATATGCCAATGGGAATTTTTACCATCAGGTATTGAATCAGGTGCAGACATATCCCTACGCTACACCCGACCCAACAATCGGTCAACAATCAATCTTCCCGTGCTTCTTTGGATTCTCGTCTGTGTTTCGCTTTTGCTTCCTTGATGTCCTTGGCTTCATCTTGCAAATCAAGCTTATTTGCCACATTCACGCCAAACTTCGCCACGTTGTTCTTGCCGGGGTTGCTCTGGCTTTGGCTGTTCAGCGGCGTAGAGCGGACAGAGGGCTAGGAGGAGGATTAGGAATTTCATTACGGTTGATAATTAAATTGTTCTCTGTTCGATAAAAAATGCCTCCACACGCCTGGTGTGATAAGCTGAGTCCTATGATCTCTATTGTATTCACGTAAAGCGTCGAAATATTTATTTCCATCACTTGGATAAAAAGTCTCAAGAACCTTTTCTCCTGCAAATCGATCTCTCATGTATTCATTCTTCTCGAATTTGCAAGAAAACTCCTCCCCGTAAACATCAACAGCTATTTGTCGTGCTTCAGGGAATTTTTCCCAATCACGTGTGAGCGCATCTAATGCTAGGTATTTTTTTATTTCATTCTCACGTTTTTGTTTCTCAAAATAATTTTTATCAATATGTTTATACTTTTTTTGGAGCAAAAAATAAACCCTCTTCTCCAAATCCATGCACTCTCGTAATTTCTCGTCGTATTCATACTTCACGTCTTCCGCTTTATTTTCCATATAGTTTTCAACAATAAGCCCGCCTCCAAGTGAGCCAATGAATAATGAAATTAACAAAAACAAGGTAACAATCCATTTATTTTTCGTGGACGATTCTATAATTTTATTTTCTTTATCGACATTATTCGATACGTCAGAACAAATCACTTCCCGTATCAATGAATCTGAGTTTGTCGCGACTTGGCTCCTGTTCTCTTCTCTGACATTTTCACCAAAAGATTCGTTAAATTTATTATCTGCCGCCATACCCTTCTTCTTGATGCGCCAGAATACAGACGAGAACCCCGCTACGCTCCGCATTATTTTATAGCCAGCGACAGGGAATAATACGGAAATAAACCCACCCCCGCTTACTTTTATATCAAAAGATTTTTCTAAATTCACAATATATAAAGCCATCAAAAACCAAGAGAAAATAGCCACAAAAACCGACAAGCCTTTGTTGTGCTGCTTATTCGATACCAGCCTGATAATAGACGGAATAAGAATGCAAATAAAAAGCTGAATAACAATAAGTAGCATGGATGATAAGAAAGCCTCAAAGAAATAATCAGGGTGCTTTCCTCCTGAAATAAAACCGCCCAATACAATAAGGGCAAGCAATGTTTCCCATATGCAAATTCTCCACCAGAATCCATGCGCGGAATCCAGAACAACACCATTTATCTCCTTAATTGGGTCAAGCATGCCTGACTCTATCTGCCTCATAACAAGCTTTCAAATCATTTTCGTGAAGCCACGAAAATGATCTTACTTCCCAATAATATTGCTCCTACATCAATCATCCACCTTATCAACCACATTCACGCCTGTTCTGGCGATATTGGATGCGGCGGCGGCGGCGAGTAGTGCGCTTCCTGCCCTGCCTCCCAACACACCAGCCCCAGCGATTCCTGCGGCTTGAGAAAAGGCGATTGCGCCCTTGAGCCTGTCAATATCCTCCGCATCGTCATTAAGCATTTTTTTGCCTCCCCGGAAAATCCCCTTGAAGTCAACCACACTTCGCCCGGCGGTGGGAATATAGAGTCCCTTGCCGCCCATTGCCTCGGATGCAGAGGAAAGAGCCCACGCCAGCCCCTCGCCAGCGACGGGAATGCCGTTGAACGCCCCCAGCATCACAGATGCCAATAGATCGCTCCAATCCGACTCTTTGAGCTTATCGAGTGCATCCTCATCTCTCATGAGAGAAATGATTGTTCCGAGCAAGGTATAAACGCCACCCTTGATGATCCAGCGCATAGCCCCACCGCGCACAAGCCCCCACGCCTCCGAGCTGTTTCCGTTCTCAAACTCAAGCCGCGCTTGCTTCCCGATGTTGATGAATTGCCCGATCTTATTGTAGTTTTCAGACGCCATGAAGAGAATGGAACGAGCAAACCCCTTTTGAGTAACCCCCAAGAAAGACTTATTCGCATACGCCAGCGGCTGGGCGGCTTTTTCTATCGCCTCCCCTACGGCATTATAAGCAAGCACATCGCACTCTTCATGTGAAAGCCCATGCTTCTGCCCTCTCTTGTAGTAGATATTGTAAAGAGCGGTTGCCCCTATCGCATTACAGTAGGCATCCACCGTACCCATAGCATTCATGCCAGTAGCCACAAAAGCATCAAAAACATTGAAGGCGTTTCCGTCTTCGCGAGTAGAAGCAATCTTGGCGACCTCTTCTGCGCCGCTCGTTCTGTCTTTAATCAACGGATCATTTGCCATCTTGCTCCATGACATACCGGAATTATCGCTCTTCATGTGAGCCAGTTCCAGCATGTATTCCCACCAACTAACACTTGGATCACCCACGTAACAGTTTGTCACCGCATCCACTTGGCGAATGAGAGTTTCAGGGCGGAACGAGAGAATACCCATTGCCGCCGTAGAGAAAAATCTATTCGTCAGCTTTTCGGCAGTCCCCAGACTTTCGGCTTGAGCAATCCCCGCTTTCTCGATGAGCCCAACCCATTTTTTCAGTGTCGCAAAATTATTCTTTCCAATGTTTGTGATCAACGCTTGAGCCGTTTCCTTGCGTCCGAGAACACCCCTGAAATCATCAATAATTTCATGCGTGTAAATCCAGTTATCGACAATTTCAGCATTGCGCCAGAACGCACCCAATGCCCCAACTGTCGTATCAATCTCGCGATCGTGATTCACACGTTGACGCAGGAAGCCATCCTTGCCGCCTGCCGGGTTGTTCATGCCATTAAGCAATGCCGCAGCATCCTCTTCGCTCATTTTGTCGAATGCGTAAAATGAACCAGGGGAATAGTTCTCATTTCGCGGAAACGGCACGCCCATGGTTTGCTCATATTCCTTCGCCAGAATATCGCCCTGCAACTTGTATTCATTCAGAATCACTTCTTTTAATGCCAAGCCTTGAGAGCCTATCCAGCCCCGCAAGTCGTTAAGCACGTCTTCCGTATAGCCCTTTCTTTTAGAAATTTCTCGGTAGCTCTCCTGCTCTCCAAGCATGATGACATTAAGGGCATTATCCTTGCTCATGTAGAGATAGCTACCCTCTCCGTCATTAACGATATATTCAATGTCGATGGTGCGCCTACCTACTCGCCCGCCCTTGTCTGCCGCGTTGGCTTCCTTTCTTTCCTTTTCGCCAATTTCCCATTCTTCCAGAGCTTCAGTAATCAACTCCGCCTCATGGCTCGAATAGCTCTCCTGCTTATTGGTGACTTCCTGCGAGCTTGCGGCAAGCAACTTCGCTTCATCAACCCCGATCGACTTCTTGATCGACTTCGTTGGCTGAATCCAAATCTTTGTCTGCGTCTGCTTGATCCAATCTTTGTAGAACTTATTGCGCTTCAATATAGATTTTTCTCCCGTGATTGCCTCAATAGCTTGATCCATGCGCCTCTGGCGAGCCTTGTTTGAGCTTTGTATGAGATTAAACGCCTGCCCCAGCTTGCCGCGCATATCATAAGCGAATTCTTCAAGCCCCTTGTACTTGAATAGAGTATCGAGCATCTGCGGCACACTCTGGAAGATGGTTGCCGCATCCCCCCAATCCTTGAGCCTCCTATTGTCTATCTTCGCCTTGTGCGTTGTATCCTGCTTCGCCTTCTTGGGAAGAACATCAATCATTTTATCTCCTACCGCCTTGCGCTTCTGCGCCCGCTCATCTATCACGGCTTCCCATGATGATTTTTCACGTCGTATAAATCCGTCAAGCTGGTCGTGGGCGACTTCGAGCTGATCAAGCGACTTACCTTCCAGATTCCCAAATACGGCAATCGTGGTTATATCCGCCATCTTTTTAGAAATCTGCAAAAGCCCCTCATCCGTGGTCATACCCTCATTATCGACAAGAAGCTTAATTTCCTCTTCAATCTCTCCGCGCATCCCGGCAAGCTTCGTCTCACTTCCATCAAACAAAGGAACGATGAACTCATGAAGGCGTCTAAACGCATCAGCACTCATCATCCCCCTCTTGCTCTTGCCCGATGCGGACTTCTTGGTCTTGATTGTCTTGGCAAGGTCTCTAATGTTTTGAATCCGCTGCCTCTTGTGGTAGATTGTCACCTTGTCGGCAATATCTGAAAGCATCTTTGCGAGTAATGAATCAGCTTTCTCGTCAGCCCACGCCTTGCGGACTTCCTCGGCTTGCTCGCTAATCGCCGCATTGATTTGCTTATCTGTAACCTTTCCAGTCTTGAGAGAATTGATCCTTGTCTCAAGCCTGGTAATTTGAGCCGTAGGCTTCTCTTCTCTCGTCTGATACTTCGCCAAAGCTTTTTCAAACTTCGCGTTCTCTCTTTCTATTCTCTGGGAGATATAGCCCTCATCCTTGTATCTCTTTCGGATGCTGATGATTCGCTGATTGCGTTCATTATAGGCTTTCTTGACGGCTGTTCTATCATTGTAATCAAGGCTCTTGTAGAGAGCTTCCGTCTTTTCGTTAAGCTCGCCTTTCTTTTCTGCAAGCCTATCGTTGTTTGCTCTCTCTATATCGCCAGCGGCATCTTCCTTGAGTTGCTTCATCTCTCCTTCGATGGACTCAACCATCTCTTTGACTAGCTTGCGACGAGCCGAATCATTCAAATGCTTCGTTGCGCTAATCTTCCCCGTGGCCGCCATCTCGGCAAGCATCTCAAGCCTTGATACCGTCGGGCGTATCGAGTACCTGACCGCATCAGGCATATTGGCCGTTGCCGCCCTCACAACCCCAAGCGACTTGTGAATCTTGGAAATAAGCTCGGCATTTGATTCCTTTGTGACCGTAATCTTCCTCGCATCGTCCAGCACGCCCTGCAAATCTTTTCGCAAGGAATCATAGAACGCTTGTTGCGCCTTGTTCTTCGATCGGCGCACCATGAAGCTATCGAGTGTTTCGGATGATCCAGATGAAAATGATATATCGTTCTTCTCTTTCCACTTGACGAGATCGTCGGGTTTGAGTATTTTCCTTTCAGAGCCTGATCTTGGTCTCGCCTCCGCAGGCAATTGGAGCCTGTTTGATGCGATCCATGAACGGGCTTTTTTGATGTCTAGGTATCGCATCGGCTGATTTAATAAAGCCCTCGCATTCTCTTTCCCGTACAAGCTCTTGATGCGATTAACGACAACGCTTGCTCCCGATGTTTCAGAATTGAGATGAACAGCAACAACGATATTATTCTCTCCCTCCTTTAATTCCGTGAGAATCACGAGAGAATTACTCGAACTTGTCGAATCAAACACGGCTATCGGTTCTGAAATAGCTTTGGGAAGTTGCTTCATGGCTTCCAGAGAAACGGCATGCTTCCCCTCCATCACCTTATCGGACACAACAGGAGTCATCACTAGATCATGCGGCTTAGCTCCCAGCATTCGCAAAACGGCAGGAGTCGTACAAACGCGCATATCACGGCGTTTATTGGGGTTCTTCCCGTCGAGATATTCCGAAAGTTGTTCTACCCATGCCGCCATTTCGCTTTCAAGGGTGATGCCGCCGTCTCCAAGAGAGAAACTAGCCTCACTCCCTTGAAGCTCCTCCCACTCACTCACGGAATCAGCACGAGGCTCGCCGTTCTCATCGATAACCCTTGAAACATTTTCCGTATTGACAAACAGGTGGCGGCGAAGGATATTGAGTGCAGGCTCAATAGATTCTTCTCCGCCCTTGGATCGCTGCCCTTCTTCACGGAAGGAAGCCCCTTGTTTGAGGAGCTTCTGTTGAGCTGTTTTGTTTCCGCTCATCATGGTGCTATCAATTGTATACACATCATGGAAAACCATACGCTTCACGTTTTGATCGTATTGAAGAGAAACTACCCCATAATGAACCTCTCCATCTATGGAAACAGGAGCGGCAACCAGCAACCTATTTAACCCCTTCTTATCTTTGTAATTTTCAGAATTTCCAATAATAATACCTCTTGAAATAATCTCTGGGGCAACACGAAACGCCTCTGCTCGAATAGCTCTTCTGCCTTCATACCAAGAATCCTTAACATCCTTCCTTGAAAGGCGCACCTCTCCCAATACAGGGTTGTTGACAAACTCACCGTAGTTCTCATTCATCCAAGAAGAAATCACATCTACAAGCTGCTTTCCTGCATCTCCTGCTTGATCGAAGAGCTTTCCTTCAATAGAAGCTACTGGCTCTCCATTCATAAAATCCTGAATAGCTTTTGCTTCCCAGTCTCCAAACCAGTTCTTGAACGAATCCGTTCTTACCACTTCATATTGGGACGGGGTGAGTTTTGATTCCCTCCCATTCGGGGCAAACAACCTCCCTCCATGATTCACAAAAGAAAAACTAGCCTCGAACTCTTGAGACTTCCGCTCAACTGCCTTTGATTGCACCTCAACGCAAGTATCGTAATCGGTATATTCAAGATCGCTTTGGTAAGTAGGGGCATACTCGGAATTGAATTCATCCAGCACATTAACGCGGTTGCCCTCGTAAACAAGGTAAACCACATCAGGCTTGCCTTCTTCTTTTCGGAAGTTTTGTAGCATCGTCTGCTCGTTTTGCATCGCCTCCGTAGCGTACTCGGGATTGAAGGAGTCTTTACTCACAGCCCTAAATCCAAGCTTGCCATACAATTGAACAAGATACCACCCATAGCAATCTGCCTTAGTTGCTCCCTCGCTGATAGCAAGGGATATTAGCGAATGAGCCGTCTTGCCCTCTACACTATTCTTCTGCTCCGCATGAGAGAAGACAGATACCATGTCCCCATCCGGCTTTAAGGCAATACCAGCCATGCCGTCAGGAGTAAGGAAGAGACGCATCTCGGCATACTCTTCCGCTTCGTACGCGTAGACGCAATCACCGAATACCCCGCGTGATTGTTTTGCTTCAAGTATGGCTTGGCGAAATGCTTCAGCTGATTCCTTGCCGGGGGCTAGTTCGTAAATCTCTCCCGTATAAAAACCAAGGGAGGATGCCTCTTCTTTTGTTTCAGGAGCTAGGCTATGCTCCCGCTTGGTTAAATTCCGTAAGCTTCTCCCTGCTGGCAGAAATTCTCCAGATGCTCGAATGTCTCCGATGGACTCACCAAAACCGCCATTAGATTCTCCTTGCTGAATCTCTGTTCCAAGTCCTGAATCTGTTCCTCCGTTGCGATCCCCTTGCTGAGTATCGCTTCTCGCCTCTCCTGATAGGTCTTGTCGAACTTCTCTTGATATGAAAGCTCCATTGCGCTTGTATTCTGTTTTGTTTTCATTGTTTTGTAAAGATTCTTTATTATCCCCTGTCATCGAAGCTGATGCTTCAAAAGCCGCCTCATTGGCTGATTCGATTGTTTGATTCTCTGCGCGCTCCGCTACCTCGCCCCAATATTCGGATTGAATACCCGCAAGCCCGTAAACCTCACGGGCAAAATCCTTGTTGATATGCCCCTTCTGCGCGGCAACTTCAAACCCCTTGCCGAGCCGAGCAAGCCCCAAAGCCTCCCGCGTCCATGCCGCTAGCATCCGCAGGAAATCACGCACAGCCTCGGGCAAAGAATTCTTCTGCGCCTCATTCATCGCTACGGATCGCCCAAGGAAAGAAGCCCCTTCAAGAATATCTAAGCGGGAAAGCTCTCCATCTACCTTGATAAAATCTGTATCAAGCACTCCCATATCACGAAGAACCTTTTGCGTATCTCGCGCATTTGCTCCCCACCACTCGGCTGTTCTTGTGCCGTTGAGCGAATCACTCACTTTTGACTCATAGTATTCTTCGAGTAATTCATTGAAGTTCATCCTCCCTTCCGCGAACCTGATGACCGTCTTGGCGGCATTCAGCCTCACACGATAAGCGTTAGAAGTAGCGATATCGCCTTCTTCAATCTCCCCGCGCCTCTCTGCAATCTCTTTGCGATCCTTGAACGTCTCGCCAATATTCTTAATCTGCCCAAGAGGAATATTTTCTGAAATACTAGAATCAATCTGCGCCTCCGGGCTTGCAACCCCTTGGCTTCTCAACTCATCCATTCTAAGCCCTGCCGCCTTGGCTAGCCCCTTGAGCGTCTCTATCGTCTCGCCCGGCGTATTCATCCGCTCAAATACAAACTTCCCGCTCTCCTCCATCTCGGAAACCAAAGCATCCTTCAAAGCGAGCGACCTTGCTTCCACCATTGCGCCAATATCTTCATCGGCAACCTGAGTCGTCAAATAAGCGGCGGCTTGCTTCTCTGTAAGAGCATAAGCTTCGCCCCCATCTCTAGGCTGCACTTCCCACATCCCATCTTCCTTACGAACCATTTGGTCTATCTTCCCTGCCTGCATCAGCCCCTCCACCTCCGTCATATCAGGGCGCAAGGGATCAGCCATATTCAGCCGCTCCACTGCATCCGAAATCGAACGAACAGAATCCTCTTTTGATCTATTTGAAAACCCTTCTCTGATCGCGCCTCTGCCTGCTTCCATTCTCTTTCTAAAATCGGTGATATTCGCAATCTCGCTCGCCTTTGCCTCCGGCACGCCTGCCGCTTGAAGCCAATCGGGCATCTGACTTAAAAACTTTGCATCCTGCCGCATCGCTGGAATATAAACACCGCTCATCATCCCGGAAAAAAGATACATTTGAGCTGCGATCTTTGGATCACTTAATTGACCCCATTGCTCTTTGACATCACCCAATGACATCCCGCCCTCGGTATCTAGGCACGCAAGAGAAAAAGCCTTATCAATCGTGTAAGCAATAGCCGGAGAAATAAACTCTTCCGCGTATTCGCCCGTTCCGCCTACCGCCGTACTATAAAAGAACCTTCCTGCTGTATTTGCCGCAATCTTCGACTCCACACTTGAAACAACATTCATCCCCTTGCTCATTGTGCCGGCTACCCTTCCGGCAAGAGGAAGAGCTTTGAACAGTTTTGTCCCAGAAAGAATTCGCCCCCATTTACCAAACGCAAACCCTTCGGAAATAGCTTCACCTGCCGCATCCGGAACAGAATGCCATTGGGAATACAAATCACTATTCCCCTCCCTCTTTAATTTCAAATACCCATCGTTGGCCATAGCCCCAAACGTCACAGCTCCACCGAACAATGGGTTCACCATATACGTGGCCGTTGTTCCGGTCATGCTTCCAATTTCGTCTGCCCATTGCCTGAAAACGCTATCCGTATTCCTCGGGGCATAAACATCTGCCGCACTCGTTAAATCACCCAAAACCTCCGCATGCTGTTGGCTAACGGAAGTATCCATAAACGGAGATAAAGCATTACGTCTAGCCCAATCCGTGAATTTGAAAACACGTTGTGTGACCGCAGAAGCGGCAGTATCTACACCGGGAATGGAATACCATGCGTTGTGCATTGCGTCCGAACTCGCCCGGATTTGCATCATGAGAATCTCATACGCCTCTGGTGATTCTTTTTTAAGCTGGGCCAGTTTATCCAGATTCCCCTTGTCCATGTCAGTCATGGCTCTATTTCTTTCGCGACTAACAAACTCGGTAACACGTTCGCCATTATCTTCAAACTTTTGCGATCCAAAAATAGGATCATCGTAACTAAGGCTTTTTGTTGCCTCACCTGCCCTTTTAATAGCTTCCGCTCCTCTTGATCCCACGCCGAAGTTTTCCATGAACCACACAGCATCATCTCTATCC
>F157a_European_Toad__coassemble_213_pt1 | contig 10728 bp, 16 predicted proteins | sample F157a_European_Toad__metabat2_high_PE_005 | metagenome-assembled genome bin F157a_European_Toad
GTTCATATGAGGGCATTCAAAAATTGGAGCGGGCAACGGGAATCGAACCCGTATGATCAGCTTGGAAGGCTGGAGCTTTACCACTAAGCTATGCCCGCTTGACTTACGAATCTTTTAAAATATTTTTCTGATAATCGCAAGATTTTTTTTCATTACCCTTAATTTTTCTTAAATGAGATCGGGGCATCCATTGGACAGCCGGCAGACCCACATCCTTTTCACTAAGAAATTTAATGACAAATCCCTGTAAATAGATCACCCTTTTTTGGCATTTCAAATCAGATGCGGGCGTCGTTCAATGGCAGGACGCGAGCTTCCCAAGCTTGAGACGTGGGTTCGATTCCCATCGCCCGTACCAGCTCTATAACCGGGCCAACCCCAAAATCGGAGGAAGGGAAAATATTGAGAGAATTTCATCGATTAAATCCTCCACATTCCACCAGTACTCTGAGGCGGTAGTTTTCAAAGTTTCGATACCCGTACGCTCGTCGCTGGATGAGTTTCATTTTGCGGTGAAATCCTTCCGTGATTCCATTGTTCTTGCTGTATCTCCACATTCTAATGATGGGGCTAAGCCATTTTCTGATGGTTACGCCTATTTTTTGCATTTCCGCAGGCGCCTGGTGAGTTAACTGTCCCATCATGTCCTTGAGTTTGCGTAGGTTGTTTCTGCATTAGTTTGATGTTTTGTGTTTTAGAAGATCGCAGAGTTGTTCCTTGAAGTGATGAGCAGCATGGATGGCGGGGTTGAGTTCGAAGAGGTGATGCAGGGTTTGTTTTTCTCGTGAGGTGAGGTTAGAAGTCCTTTTTCGCAGGGGGGGATGATGGGGCGTTGCCATCGGATGGCTTGCTGCGCCTGCTTGCAGAATTCCATGAAGTGGCGCTGGATCATGCGGATGACATGGAAGAGGTCTGCTACTATTTTGGTGTTGGGGGAAGCATTTTCGGACGATGTTTTTATAGCTGGAACTTAAGTCCATGCAGACCATTTTTACTTTCTCTCTGTTTTTGCAACTTTTTAAGGTTCTTTCTACTTGAGCTAATGATTTGCCTTCGATGATGTCGCGGTGGTTGGAGGCAGATGGTGGAGCACGGAAAAACAGACTGGCTTTGCGATTCGTCGCAGGATTTTATTAAATATGCTTCTCTGATGGCTCAGGAACCGGAATTGCGCATGGAGATGGCAGGAGCCGCCAGAGAAAGAGTCAGACTGCTGGCAGAGGAAGATACTGCCAGAAAAATCTGGGCGGCAGTGTTTGAGGAGATTTCAAGCCTCAGAATGTAAAGGAGCAGCAGAGACGGGGCGGATCTGCTGCTCCTGATCGTGGAGAGGGAGGAACGCCAGGGCAAGGTGAGGTATATGGACAAGATTTTAGCTCTACCCCCGGATGCCCTGATGGTGAAGCTCTGCGATATGCTCAACAATATGACTGAGACGCGCTCCAAACGACAGGCGGCGCGGTATCCGATCGACTGTGATACGGCGGCACGAAATCACTCCATCAGAGTCGAGTCCTCCCTTTCCTACTCCTTTTGCTGTTGGAGACGCCTCATGGCGGCGGCAACAGATGCTTTGGAATAAAAACTTCTGATCCTCGTTCCCCGTTTAGTTCTCATCCTCACCTTTTTTTCGCAGAGAATTCTTCTCTTACTCAGTCTGTATAAAGTACTTCTGATAATCTTGAGGAGATTGAGTGTTTCTTCCGTTGAGTAATATCCCGTCGGAGCGCAATTAGACAGAGGAATCTTCCCTCCCGACAGGGTTTTTACCTCCCTTTCATCCCAATAGCACGCCATACACCCCCCCTCTTCCTTGACCAGAATAAATCTCACATTCTTCCTCTTCAAGTATTGCCTGGCACCAGAGAGACTACAACCCAGAGAAAGTGCCGCATCCCGGGTTGAAATCCCGCCAATTGGTTTATTCTTATATGCTTTTCCAGTCTCCTTACTGAACCCCTTCCGTGATCGCAGAATTTCCTTTGGAAACACAATTCCAGGATGATTTATCAAAGAAACACCAGTCGGGCTTATCAACAAATTTTTCAAATATGGCTTCATTTTCTCTATTTCCCAAAAATCATGAATCTTGCACCAAAAATACCATGCACAATTTCGTGTACACCTGAATTTTAAAATTGCAGCACTCACTGAGTGCAAAAAAATCAATTTTTCCCAATAATATATTATCTTTTGATTTCATGCTTCGCTTATTATAAGAGATTTATAATCTCACAAAAAACCATAGGCATCATGTGATTGATAATGGAAATTACACTATTTCGTGATATCCTCAATAATATATTCTTTAATAATTTTGTTTTTTATTCGCAATTCGGAACTTAGAGGGCAATATATGCCACATGGATGATACAGCTTACCTGAAAGAAAGCCTCAAGGAATGGATCAAGGCAACGCCATGCATGAACCGGGCAAAACTCGCTTGTCTGTGCGGCATTTCCAAGAGAACTCTCGATAACTGGCTGACAAAAAATGGAGTCATCCCCAAGTCTCAGCAAACCATCTTGGAACTGGCTTTGCGTGGCAACAACAAGAAGAAGAAAAACAGTTTTTACAAAATATCTCTGAATTTCAGTCTTGAGGAATTCGAGGAAATGAAAAAGTCAGCTCTCAAAAAGCAAATGACCGTTAAAAAATGGATTGAGTTAATGATCAAGAATTCTCTCTAGAATTTCCTGCGTCTCGTTTTTACATCATACCCCGGCTTGTGCAGGGGTATGATTGCCTTCCTTATTTGATACTCCCTTCGAGATGAGTCAATCGTGATTCGATCGTTCTTAACACCTCGGTTTGTTGAGCCTGCACCTTGGTCGTATCTTCGATAAATGTCCGGAAATCGGTATAGATACCTACGGTCAGAACAAAGCCAATCATCATGACAAGCTCCGCCTTGTACTCGCGGAATGTCGAGAGATACCCCTTTAATTTTTCACACATGCTTCTTCCCCTCCTACGGATTCTCGTTTCTTCCCCTCAATAACCAAGATTTGGCTCTCGGAATCATGGCGAATTTCAATTGTTCCCTGTGTTCCATCAAATCGCCAATCGACCGACTCACTACAACTGGATGAAGCCAACGATGCCAGCACAGCCAGCCCTGCGCCCAACATAGCGGCAATCAAAGAGCCCCACTTGGGCGAGCATCCGAGCCGAATCAGGAAATCCCGAAGAATTCCCTCTGCTTTTTCCTTCTGGAAATTATCATCCTTCTCCGAAGAGCCAGAACTGCTCCCCCCTTCACATTTGGTTTTGCCATCATTCATCATTCGGTCAATGTATTCATGCCTCTCCATGAGAAGCGCTTGTACCTTGTCCCGAATACCGCCTCTGCGCCACAAGCGCAATACGTTGTCAAAGAGCCTCTCCAGACGCGCCTTTCATCAGCTCTATAATCGCCTGTGCCGCTCTACCCGCCGCACCTCCTTCGCCTAGCTTATCGACCGACTCTTTCATCCTTGCGAGAACTTCGCGCCTAGCTTGGGGGTTCATGAGGCGTTCCAGCTCTGCCGTCACGGCAGCAGGCGTCATATCGTTTTGAATCAATTCCTTCACAACCGGGCGTTGGGCAAGAATATTAACCATTCCCAAATAAGGAATCTTGATGACCGTCTTCGCCATCAGATAGGTAAGAAGAGAAACCTTGTAAACCAGCACATAAGGCAACTCGTGCAAGGCGGCTTCCATCGTAGCCGTCCCGGAAGCGATGGCGGCAATGCTTGCCCTGTCCATCAGGTCATGATAATTGCCGACGGAGATATTCATCGCTTCAACAGCGAATCCGGCCTTTTCGGTCATCTCCCTCATCATCATCGCCAGCTTCTCATTTGTTGCCGATGTTTCAACCCTCCATTCCGGATGAGTTTTCCTCAACCCCCTCACGACATCGATGAAGACGGGGAAATGGCGTTCAATTTCCTTCACCCTGCTACCGGGAAAAAACCCGACAATATCCTGTTCCCTCGCTTCGGGTCGGTGAATGGCGGCAATATCGTCGACCAAAGGATGTCCTACAAATTCGGTTCTGAGACCCGCTCCTTCAAAGAGAGGTTTTTCAAAGGGGAAAATGCACATCATCAAATCAAGTATTTTCGCCATTTTCGGTATCCGCCCCTTGTGCCACGCCCATACCTGTGGGGAAATGAAATACACAATTCTTGTCTGGGGAGACGCTTTGCGAACACGTTCGGCAAGACGAAGATTGAACCCCGGATAGTCAATCAAAAGGAGGCAATCGGGCTTTTCCTCTTCGATCCTCTTTACAAGGCTCAAGAGGCGATCACGAAACCATCCATATTTTTTCAGCACCTCCACAACGCCGATCACAGCAGCCTCGTCAACCCAGTCATCAATTGCCGGGCATACATGGCGCATAGAGCGCCCTCCAAACCCATCCACCTGCACTCTGGGGGCAAGAGTCACCAGCTCCTTCAGCAACAAGGCTCCATGCTTGTCTCCACTCTGTTCTCCGGCAACGACGTAAAGCTTCATAATTATCAGACAATCTTGCTCCATCCTTGAGCAACTGCGACATGATACATGAAAGAAGGGAGAGCTATCAATAAAGACTTTCCAAGAATAGTTTATTGTGCAGACTCATCTCCGAAATGCTTCACGATCTTCTTACTATCTGGATGAGTTGGGTTGAAAACTGGGGATACATCGGTGTCATTATCCTGATGGCTATGGAAAGCTCCATTTTTCCGGTTCCCAGCGAATTGGTTATTCCTCCTGCAGTCATGCATGACAACATGAGCGTGACGGGGGTTATTATCGCCGGAACTTTCGGTTCATGGCTGGGATCAGCCATCACCTACGCCATAGCCCGCTGGTTTGGCAGACCAGTCGTCATGAGATGGGGCAAATACTTCTTCATGCCACCCTCAAAGGTCGAAAAAGCGGAAATCTTCCTCGCGCGGTACGAAGTAGGCGGGATTTTCTTTGCTCGCCTTCTGCCAGTCATCCGCCATCTTATTTCCATTCCGGCTGGGCTTGTCCGCATGAAATTCGGAGTTTTCTCACTCGTCACCATCTTGGGTTCTCTCGTTTGGTGTACAGTACTCGCCATCTGTGGAGACATGGTCAAGAAGAAGAATCCAAACGTGATGGATAGCCCGGAAAATCTCATTGCTGCTGTCAAAGCAGAAAGCGTATGGATCGTTGTTGGAGTAATCGTCCTTGCCGTGCTCTACTTCGGCATGCTCATGATGACCAGGAAAAAGAATCCGCCTGAAGAAATAAAAAAAACAAGTGAGAATGAGTAAATCTGCAGAAGCTCTCGCATTATTCCATTTGGGATATAATTGCTCCCAGTCCGTTTTCGCGGCATTCGCGCAGGAATGCGGACTCAACAAAGAAACTGCTCTGCAAATGGCATCGCCCTTCGGGGCAGGAATTGGCCGTATGAGAGAAGTCTGCGGCGCGTTTTGCGGCGCATCCATGGTCGTCGGAGCTCACCAAGGAAATGCCACTCCCGATGTAGACGCCAAGGAACGCATTTTCAGGCTCGTTCAGCAAATGGCAGACGAATTTCGCGATGAATTTGGCTCCCTCTACTGCCGGGATCTTCTTGGATTAACGGAAAATTCTCCTGCAGAAACCACGCGGCCATCGGAGCGAACCGAGTCTTATTACAAGACTCGCCCCTGTGAGCAGTGCATCGCTCGTTGCGCGGCATGGGCGGAGCAGTATTTGAAGTAAAAATTTTACTTATCTCCTACTGCTCTCGGGGCAGCTCCGACATAATTTCTGACCGATTTCATCGAGGGGAAATACGTGCCGGATTCATGACACCAAAAAGCAGAAGATGAACCACCATCGAGATTCAATGCCGTAATCACCTTGAATTTCCCCAATGCTCCCGGCGTCGCAAGCCATTGCGACAGCTCCGCCAAGCTCATCGGAGAGCTAACAGCCAAACACCACATCCCCTTGCCATCCGTTGCGATGAAAGTACGGTACGATGTCTTTTGAGTATTCAATCCGGCTATGGACTTTCCCTTTTCGATAAGAAATGGCCCGCCCTGAATCGCCGCCGACAAAAACGGCTTAGGCGACATTTCACGAAAAACGCGACTCCTGTAAATCATCAGCTCCCGCCCGGTATCGACGACGACACCAGCCACCGTAAACGACCCTGTCTCCAGTGGATGAATTCTTTTCCCATCCTGAACGACAAGCCCAAGAGGAATCCCCTGAGCCCCTGCTGCAAAAAAACCTCCATTCACACCCGCAACACAAGGGCTCTTGCGCATGGCAGCATCCAGCGACCCGTATTTGGGGGAAGAAATGCCCCCTTCATCGCGCACCACAAGACCGTGATTCTTCGATTGAAAAAAATAAACGTTCATCTTGTCGGGTACGGAAAACAAACCATTCTTCCTTGAAAATTCCGCATGCTGGGCAACACCTCCGGTCGCCAACAGGAAAGACACTATCAGAAATAACAAGACGGCATTCATGCGACAACAACAGGTTCCAAGTGATCCTTCATGAAAATGGTCTTCGAGGCTATCGTTCCGGGAGAAACCGAAACGCCGGGCCATACGATGCAGGCATCCAGTTTGCAAGACTCGCCAACAAAAGCCCCCGCACCAATGACAGTTGAATCATTCAAAACTGCCGAGGGGTGAACCTCAGCCCCTTTGCCAATTCGATCAAACTCATACTCGGGCATCGCCCCTGGCAACAAGCGATGCGCCTCACAATACATGGCAGGAGAGCCGACATCCATCCACATCCCTTCATCAAGAACAACACCGGCCACCTTCTCCTTTCGTACCAGCTCAAGCCATACAGGAATGATCGAAACCACTTGAGGATCGAAGGGAATCATCTCCAGCACTTCCGGCTCAACACAATAGATACCAGAAAATTGATAAGAGCCCGGATCAACTCCCAGCCCATGCCGAATATCCGTCACAAGCCCGGAAGATGGATCAAAGCCTACATTCGTGATATCCCCATCGCTCCGCAAAGCCAGCGTCACCAGAGCGCCGGAGCGGCGATGCTCTTCCATGAGGCGGGTCATATCAACTGTCGTTAGAATATCGCCATTCAGCACAAGCAGAGGGCGATCATCTTCGATCAAGGGCTTGATCTGGCGAAGACCGCCGCCAGAATCCAGCAAGATGGGTTCATGGCTCAGGGCAACGGAGCAATCCCTCCAGCTACCTCCCCCAAAACGATCTTGCCAACAATCCGGCAAGTGATGAGTGTTGATGACGAAATCCCTAATGCCCAAATCCCGGCAGCGCATCATGGCGTATTCCACGAGACTGTGCTGGTAAACGAGCATCAAAGGCTTGGGTAGAACATCGGTCAACGGGCGCAAGCGTGTCCCCATTCCCGCCCCCAGAATAAATGCCCGGCTAAACCCGGAGTGATCCGTCATGACCATTGACTAACGACCTGTGGCTTGTTTTTCAAGCCCGACTTCCCCCAAGTGCTTCTGATGACAGGCTTTCTTCCTACTCTCCTTCCTTGCGGAATCATGCTTCATCGCCTCAAAAATCTAAACGCCTTTGGGAATGACTTCGCATTACTGCTGCACTTGAAACTTGTTCACGAACACTCCAGTCACGGAAGTTCCACAAGATAAGCTCCATGATACAATTCCTTTAGCTTAAAATTCTTTGAGTCCTTGTGCCCTTTCATGTATTCGGAAATATCAAAACTGATTATCTCTTTTTCTTCACCCTTCCTTATCCTGATGCGTTCCAAAAATTTGTTCTCAACAAACCAAATTTCCTTTGCTTCCACCTCATAGCCAGGATAATTCTTATCGAGGAAGTTTTTCTCCTTCACCTCTATTTCCTGTTCCGTTTTTACATTCTTTATCGGAACGGCTCGTTTAAAACTTGTTCCATCCAGAGAGGGTTCTACCTTCTTTTTACCATATTTTCGGAGAAATTTATCAGCATCAGCCTTAATTTTAATGGCGTGTTTTTTCTCATATTCAGATATCGCCTCTTCTTCATCAAAGAAAACATCAACCGTCTCCTCATCCTTGATGAGTTCAAATTGCTTAATCCTACGCCATAATCGATTAGGAAATACAGCAGTCATCTTAATCTTATACCCATGATAATTTTTCTTAAGATACTCGTTTTCTAACGCTTCCTGCTTCTTCATCTCCTTAACTCCAATAAAGACAATCGGATTATCTGGAGATAGTCCAGTCTCTAAAGATTCTTTTTCTTGTGATGATACGGAATGAGTATCACAAGTTTCTTTCTCTATTCCTAGTGAAACTGAATTCCCTAATACTCCTATAATGACAAGCACCAAATACGAGTGAAATTTATTCATCTTTCTTACTTTAATTGTTTTCATGATTAGAGCACTCTTTTTTCATTTCTTCTATCTTTTCTTTTATTTTTTGCGCAGATAAATCAAATTCTCTGAGTTCAAACCAATCTCTATCGGAGTCAGACCATATCCTAGGAACTTGCCGCACTTCAAAATCAGAGATAATTTTATTATTATGCACAAACCTATACGTGCAAACAATTCCCATATGAAACGTTAAATTATTAGTATTTACATAAGAAATAGCTGTCAAATAAAAACCCATTCCTTTGAGATAACTTCCCAATGTACTCTCTGCATCAGCAATCCAGTCGGCTCCATTTTTTAAAGCTTCAGTAGCAGCAGACTTTGCAGCTTCCTTGAGCTTGTCTGGTAGATCGGCTCCATTTTGGAAAAAAAATGGAACAAAAGACATCTCAAGGGTACATTTTTCCTTATCTATCCCCCAAGAACATGGAGACAATATAAGACAGCATAATACAATGAAGTACTCCACTATAAAATTGTGCAATACTCAACAAACAAATCAACTCTAAAATATAAGGCTGTAAAAAAACCTGTAATTTGAGCGAGAGGCACAGCTTGTTTTTCAAGCCCGACTTCCCCCAAGTGCTTCTGATGACAGGCTTTCTTCCTACTCTCTTTCCTTGCGGAATCATGCTTCATCGCCTCAAGAATCTTTTTCTGAATATCTGTATTTTCATAAATGCCAGTAAATTTTTCAGCTCCCGCACCAAAAGCGAAAACAGGGGCAGCTGCTTCGTTATGCTCCCCGCTTGAAAAATGGCATATTACCTCCCCTTTCTCCTTGTCTCCTCCCAGCAGGGTCAAGCCTCCCGTATTGTGATCCGCCGTCACGACGACCAATGTACCGGGATGGGAAGAAGCCCATTGAAGTACAACTCCGATGGTGCGATCAAAATCGAAAATTTCTTCCATCATCAATCCGAGATCGTTCTTGTGCGCCGCCTTGTCGATTTTTGATCCCTCCACCACCATGAAAAATCCCTTCTTGTTCCGAGCCAGCACATCCAGTCCTTTCTTCACGGCTTTACTCATCACATCTCCCCTTTCTCCGGGATGCGCGAGGTGACCTGGAGCGAGTATCGCACAAAGCCTGCCTCCGGTCGAAGCTTCCAACTCTGCCCGATCAAGAGCAATCGAATACCCTTCCTTCTTCATTTCCCCCAGAATATCGCGTCCATCAGGACGTTTTTGCAGCTTCGACAAGCCACCTGCAACCAGAAAGTCAATCCGACTCGCCGGAAGAAATGAGGCAATATCCCATGCCATCGTACGCTTGGGGACATGGGCAAAAAAAGAAGCCGGAGTCGCATCGGTCACATCACAAGTCACCACCATACCCGTTGACTTCCCCATATCTGCGGCATGCACAATCAAAGAATCCAGCCTTTCCCCGGAAGGGGAAAGCCCTACCATGCCCTTCTTTGTTTTGCTGCCACAGGCAAGAGCCGTCCCAGCCGCAGCAGAATCAGTTATCACCTTGTCAGCACACCATGTCCGCGCCATGCCCGCTACAGGAAAACCATCCAGATTCAACTTTCCCTTGTTCGCCACCCATGCCGTGAAAATATGCGAGAATCCCATTCCATCTCCTATCATGTAAACAACATTCTTCACAGGTTCATCCGAAGAAACATCCCCCGGTTTGACTACAGGATAATCCTTCCCTATTGAAAAAATTTGCTCCTTTCCCAACGATGGAGAAGCGGTCATCGTCACCGCTACGATCCCCCACACATAACAAGCTGCCCATTTGAAACGCATCATCTTTCTTCATTAAAAAGTTCACCTTCATTAAAGCCAAGGTAAAAATCCTACTTTCCCCATTTCAAAGATTTTTCTCTTCCCATTCGTCCATGTCTGTGGGTATTTTTTTCAAGTCATGACTTCTCACCTCCCTCATCGTCTGGTTCCCCTTTTCTCCGAGGAAGCCATTGATTCATCCCTTGACTCCATGGCGAAGCAAATTGACGAGAGTATGGGTTCAGAGCCCTATATCATCCTCGGGCTTCTTGAGGGTGGGCGGCCTACCCTCTCCGCCTTGAAAGCAAAGCTGACCTCGAACCCGGAATGCCGGGTAATCAAAGTTTCCAGCTATAGCGGTACCACGACGACGGGTATCATTTCCTGCGATGAGCAATGGGGGCATATACCAAACGGGGCGACAATCCTCGTTGTCGACGATGTGCTGGACTCAGGCAAAACCTTCCACCACATCAGGCAAAAGCTCCTTGATTGCGGAGCGGCTAAAGTTCTTATTGCCGTCACCGTCGATAAGCCGGAGAACCGCAAAGCTCCCGTCTCGGCGTATTTCTTCGGCTTTCGAGCAGAAGACCGCTTCCTTGTAGGATTCGGCATGGATGACGATGGTATCTA
>F157a_European_Toad__coassemble_214_pt1 | contig 10711 bp, 11 predicted proteins | sample F157a_European_Toad__metabat2_high_PE_005 | metagenome-assembled genome bin F157a_European_Toad
GGATTCACCTGTCTGCTCCACGACACCCGCCCTTCCGAACCTTTGCCGGCAATCGCTGACGAATTGCTTGCATGGTCTGTCAGGGAAAAATAAACTTCCAACATGAAAATAGGAGTCATCAGCGACATCCATGACAGAATCGACCATCTGGAGCTGGTCATGAAGGAAATCGCGCTATCCGGCTGTCAGTCCATCATCTTTCTTGGCGACCTCGAAGAACCCTCAACACTTCTTGAACTGATTCGCCTTGCCGGAGACCTTCCCCTCCATTTCATTCTAGGCAATAATGAAACGGAATTAGAAAAAATTCATTTCATTGCGGAACAACATGACAAGGTCACCTTCTACGGTCGAGAAGGAAGCAAAATCATCGGCGGTCTCCGCATCGCCATGGCCCATTACCCCAAGGCATTGGAAAAATTCGTCAACTCAGGCAACTGCGATGTCGCTCTATACGGGCACACCCACAAGGCGACCTCCCTCAAACATGGACCATGTATCATCGGCAATCCCGGAGAAATTCAGGGAAGAACAGGACAAATCGGATACGGAATTCTCGACACGGAAGAAGCTTCATTCACTCTCCACCGCCTCTCCTTCGCATGATTCCCATCCCAGTCTGCTGCGCCCTGATTGAAGACGTATCGGGAAATTCTCCTCTGCTTTGGGCGGCACAAAAAGCGGAAAACTCCCACCTCGCCGGACTTTGGGAATTCCCGGGCGGTAAAATCGAAGAAGGGGAATCTGGAGAGCAAGCGATCATCCGGGAGATCAAGGAAGAACTCGGCATTGATATCCTCATAACAGGCAATCTAACCCCTATCGTTCACGATTACGAAACCCACCGCATCCGGCTCATTCCTTTCATTTGCCGGCAAAAAAATCGCGATACAATGCCCCGCCCCTTGGAGCATGCAGCACTCGCTCTGCTTACTCTGCGGCGATTTGAAGAAATCCAACTCGCTCCGGCTGACATCCCCGTCTTCGAATCATACAGGCAAAACAAAAAGCCCTGATACCAGTTTCAGTTATAAGTCGCGATAAAATAGCCCCTCTTTCCAGTGGTGGGGATCGAAGGCATGAAGATTAACTATGCGTGGGCTAAATTAGAAAATTGTCGAATTGTAGAAACACCATTGCTGCAAGTTTCGATGAAATCCTAGTGACGTAGACTTGGCGTAAGTCATTTTGATCCTTGCGAGAAGGTGCCTTAAGCTCAATTTGCCAGAACTCGAAAAGATCCAACTGAATGAACGAACTGGTATGACCCGTCCATAAGTCGTCATCTCCCGGAAAGCCTATACAAGCCAATCAGAGCCAGCTGGGAAACCATCATGCGGAACGACTCGCGAGAACCCGGTCTGAAAACCCTTTTGACGACCGTCTCCATCCCCTTTCCCGCCCACGCCAAATAAACCGTTCCCACGGGCTTTTCATACGTCCCCCCTCCAGGACCGGCAACCCCGCTCACCGCAACGGCATAATCCGAACCTGAGCGAGATAAAGCCCCCTCGGCCATCCGGCGAACCACCTCCTCACTCACCGCCCCATAAAGATCAAGGGCTTCATGAGAAACACCCAGTTCCTTCATTTTGGCTTCATTCGCATACGTCACCCAGCCAAATCCAAACACCTCGGAAGCCCCCGGCACACTGGTTATCCTCTCGGAAATCAAACCTCCCGTACAACTTTCAGCCGTTGCAACCTGCAAGCCACCCACCGTCAGCCGCTTAACCAAAGCCTCCTCAATCGACACGCCGGCAGGACTTACGATATAATCGCCCGCCAAGCGCATTAAAACATCTCCCGCCCTTGAAAGCACCTCCTCCGAGCCGACAAGCCTCACATCCACCTCTCCCGCCCGAGCGCAATACCCCCACTCAAGCCCCGGAATAGATGCAAGCTCCGCATCGACTAAATCCTGCAAGACACTCTCACCCAATTCGATAACCTTATACTCCTGCATACGAGGTGCGCCATCGCTCACAAGCAAAGCCAAGCTCGGAAACACGAATTCTTCCGCCATTGGGTGCAATTCCGAAGGAGGCCCAGGCAATAGAATCACGATAGGAAAACCTTGAGCCTCATCTCCCGGCATCCACAATCCGGGGGCTGTCCCATTCTTGTTCGGCAAAACCTCCGCTCCCTCCGGAACCATCGTTTGCTGCAAATTACTCGGAGACATTTCTCTGCCCAGCTTGGAAAAATACGCCCTCATACGTTTCTCGACCTCTTTATCAGGCAACAAGGAAACACCCCTCCATTCGCTCAACGCTTCACGCGTCACATCGTCACTCGTCGGTCCGAGACCTCCACTCACAATCACCACATCCGCCCGCAAAGCCGCCTCGCTCAAAGCCTGAAAAATCTCTCTCCCGTCTGGAACGACCGTCTGCCTCGACACCCGTACCCCCATTTCAAATAACCGCTCACCAAGCCACGCTGCATTCGTATTCACGACCTTCCCCATCAAAAGCTCCGACCCCGTATTCACCAGCTCAACAATCGGCGATTTCATGCAACAGTTATCTCACCTGCTACCCATCCGTGCAATAATAATGACATCATCCGTCCGTGAGCGTTAAGGCATCTCATTTAATCAACCCCCGTGAATAATCCGCTGTTTTAAAGCCAAGAATTTAAAAAGGTAAACAACTAGATGCTGGATAGAGCAAGTATTATTTTCTTCGTCTCCTAAAAAATGAGATACGTCTGCCCTGATTATCCAATTAAGTCTTCCCCATCGCCTTGATTTAAGGCACTATCCTGCCAGAGAACTCTATCGGTTCTCCTCGCCGTTTATGAGTACCACACGCCACTCCCGCGCCACAAAAATCATTTGCACGCTCGGCCCCGTCTCCAGTTCCCCCGAAATGATCGGACGCCTCATTGAGGCAGGAGCTAATATTTTCCGACTTAACATGAGCCACGGCAAACACTCGTGGTTGCGTGAAATCATCCTTCGAATCCGCCAAAAGGCAGAAGAGCAGCAAGCCAACATTGCCATCCTTGTCGATCTTCAAGGACCGTCCATCCGCACTGGAGAACTGGATGAGCCCTACCACCTTCTGCCTGACGACGAACTCGAAATTCGTCTCAATACGGCATCGCCTTCGCTCCCCTACTCCACCACCGTCAACTACGACGGACTTCTGGAAGATGTGAAAAGCGGCGATACCATCGTCGTCGACAACGGAGGTATCCTCATGAAGGTCAAATCCATCGGCTCTGACCGAATGACCTGCACCGTCCTCACGGAAGGAACCTTTGGTTCACGACGCCACATCAACCTGCCCGGCGTCATCTTGCGCCTCCCGGCACTCACGGAAAAAGATATTGCCGATCTTCAAGTCGCCATCGAATGCGACGCCGATTATATCGCCATGTCCTTCGTCCGCAGTGCGGAGCATGTCGCCGAACTGCGGCGACACATTCACTCTCTTCACGGGAAGGCTCAAATCATCGCCAAGATCGAAGACCAGCAGGCCGTCAAACACATTGACGACATCATCAAGTCTGCCGATGTGATCATGGTCGCTCGCGGCGACCTCGGCATCGAAGTCAACATTGAGGAGCTCCCGCTCATTCAGCGGAGAATCATCACCCACTGCCTGCGCTATGGCACACGTTGCATCGTAGCGACCCACATGCTCGAATCCATGATCACCAGCCCGACACCTACGCGAGCGGAAGTGACGGACGTTTCCAATGCCATCATGGAACAGGCGGATGCCGTTATGCTCTCGGGGGAAACCTCCGTCGGGCTTTACCCCATCCACTGCATCGAAACGCTTGATTCCATCGCCAGGCGCATGGAACGGGCGCATATTTCCCTCGATCTCTCGGATCGAGCCGTCCTCAAATCGGATAGGCAGAAAGCGACGAAAGCCGCTGTCTCTCTCGCCGACTCAGTTGACGAAGCCAGTCTCATCATCTTCACGAGACGAGGCCTTGCGGCAACGCAAGCATCCGTCCTTCGTCCCAAAAAAGCCCCCATTTACGCATTCAGTAATGATCCCTGCGTCGTCCGCCAGCTCTCACTGGCGCGCGGAGTCACTGCCTTTGAAGCCGCCTTCCACAAAGACCCGGCAAAAATGATTGATGCCGCCATCGCCTACCTCAAAGAGAAGAAACTCATCAGCACGGGCCAGCCAGTCGTCATCCTCGGCGACAGCCTTCAGGGCGAATTCATCGCCGACTCCATCATCTTCCTGCGGGTGGAATAACTACAAGCCCCACCCTATTTTTCGACGAAAAATCCGCTTCGGTTATTACCGAAGCGGATTTTTTTCATACACAAAGGCAAAAAACAAAAATAAACGCCTGCCCTTATTTCTTCTTCTCAGGCTTATCCATGTTCACCATGTCGGCAACAATGTGAAGTGCTTCGCGAAGCTCGGGATCAAGCCCTGAAGGATACTCGGGGGAATCATCCAATTCGGCAGTGGGATCTTCCACCATCTTCATGAAAGATTCGTTATCCTTCTCGGGATCTGCAAGAGGAAGTTCCGCCTTGTCAGCATCTTCAAGGGTAAGTCTGTAAATTTTATACTTCTTCGCATCATCCTTCACCATTTGGGTAAATCTGACCTTGCGTTCAGCATTGATTTCCTTGCGCAAGGTCATGAGATCCTCATTCTCCTTGCGCCGCTCATCGATATTGATGGAAAGTTTGTTTTCATTGATTCGCTTTCTCATGCGATCAATATCCTCCGTCATGATCTGGAGATCCCGATCCGAGGCAACGCGCTTCTTGCTCTGGCTCTTCAATGCAGGAAGAACCGAAGAAATCCATCCATTCTTCTTGTAATTTTTCGCGGCGGGAATCTGATCATAGGGCATCGCGTGATCAAGCGTTGCTTCACCCACGTCAAATGCGGCGGAAGGAGAGGGAAGCACGATATCGCTCTCAACACCCTTTAACTGGGTTGACCCCCCGGCAACACGATAAAACTTCTGCGTCGTCACCTTGAGAATACCTACCCTTCTGCTATCCGTAAAATAGGGAAGGAAATTGCCAAGATCAACTGGTTGCTGGACGGTTCCCTTTCCGAATGTCGATTGATCGCCAACGATCACGGCACGACCATAATCCTGCAAGGCGGCAGCGAGAATTTCCGATGCGGAAGCACTCAACTTGTTCGCCAAAACAACAATCTTCCCGTTATACAGGGGAGCTCTATCATACGATGACTTGACCATCAGATCATTCCGGGAATCCTTGATTTGAACAACAGGCCCCTTGCCCGTGAAAAATCCGGTCATTTCACGGACTTCTTCGAGCGACCCACCTCCATTATTTCTCAAATCAATCACAATCCCCTGCACATGCTCCTTGACCATGCGCTCGACGATACGCTTCACATCCTTGGCACAGCGGCGACCACCTCCATCCATGTCGGCATAAAATGACGGTAGAGAAACAACCCCCAGTTTCATCTCCTTTCCATCAGCCTGCTTGAGATCAATAATCCGCCCCTTTGCCAATTCATCCTTCATTTCGACGACAGAACGCTTCAAGGTAATGATTTTAGCCTGTCCCGGCGTCGCGGCGGACTCGACTTTCAAGCGAACAGTCGACCCCTCTTTTCCGCGAACAAGATCCACAACCTTGTCCATCTTCATAAAGAGAATATCAAGCATATCCCCCGTATTGTTCGTATCAACTCCGACAATGCGGTCATTAAGTTTCAATTCGCCAGACTTGTCTGCCGGACCTCCTACAACAATCCCGGTAATCTTCGTGGCTCCATCATCCTCCTGCCCCAGCAATGCGCCAATACCAGTAAGAGAACCCTTCATCATATCCTTGAAACGATCCGTTTCGCGCGCACTCATGTACTCCGTGTGAGGATCGTAGGTCAGAGCAATCGCACTCAACAAGGCATCGGCAATATCCTCTTCATCGGAAGATTCCTGAATATTTCGCAAAACGCGAGCATAACGCATCAGTAGCTTTTCCTTAGGCGATTTTTCTGATGCGGAAGGATCAGGCTTTCCCTGCTCCTTGGCAAGCTTGGCGATGGTTTCGCGCCGCAGGAATTCGGAAAGGAGTTGCTCCTCCACATCCTTCCAGATAGACTTCATTTCCGCCTCGTTTTTAGGCCATGCTACCTTGCGGCGAGAACGCTCCACATGCCCTTTACGATCAAATTTAAATTCTTCATTTTTCAGCAATTCCGTCGCATAAGCAATCCTCTGCCCAACACGCTCTGAAAAAAGCGAATAAAATGTTTTAGCCGGATCCATTGCCTCACCTGACATCAGGTAGTCGTCCAATTCCGTGCCGAACTTGTTTCGAAGCAGATTAATATCCCCCTCTGTAAAAAAGACTTTAGAAGGATCCAGCTTTGAAAAATAGGTATCGAGAAACTGATTCGACATCTTGTCGCTAAATTCAGCCCGGGAGAAGTGTGCGTTTTGCAGCAAAATCGAAATCTGTTTTCCGACTTGATTAAAATCCGTCGCACCCTGGGTACACGAACTGGCAGCAACGGCGATAAACGTGGAAACGGCCAGCTTCCTCAACCAATTCTTGGTCTTTATTTTCATGGAAAAAATCATTAACGGCGAATAGCCTGAAACAATTCGCTCTGCTTTTTTTATTCTTTCCTATTGAAATCGCTTTGTCGATACCATTTGCCGATCATGTTGTCATGCGAAGGTCTCATCATTACAGGATTTCCGCTGGTCAACCAGAAAAAGTCCCTTATAATGCGGAACATGGATCGTATTCGCGTCTTTTCCGGCGGCATTGCCGCATGCAATGGCTACCTCCTCAAAACAGGAGATCATTCCTATATTGCCGTTGACGCCCCAGAAGGATTCGCCGAATGGATCCGATCCCGCCGCCCTGATGCAGTTATCTCCGATTTGTTGATCACACATCAGCACTTTGACCATGTGATGGATGCCGCAAAACTTAAGAAAATGTTCGGCTGCAAAATCCATGCCTACTCGGCCTACAGCGACATTCTGACACTTGCCCAGCTCGCCACCGAATCATGGGGAATGGACTTGGAAATTGAACCCTTTGAAGTCGACGAGGTTCTCGGAGACAAAGTGCGCACAGCCCAATGGGGCGATCTTATCTGGCACATCCACCACATTCCGGGGCATTCGGAAGACAGCCTCGTCTACCAACTCCCCGACGATGACCTCCTTTTCTCGGGAGACGTCATCTTCGCCGGCTCCATCGGACGCACGGATCTTCCGGGAGGAAAACTCAAGCTTCTTCTCTCTGGAATCTCCCAAAAAATTCTCAATCAGCCCGCTACAACCAACATCCTTCCGGGACACGGACCCTACACAACGGTCAAAAGTGAAATCCTGACCAACCCGTTCCTCTCGTAAGCACCTATCCCTATCCCGCTCCATTACGAAAAGCGGGACTCCCCTTCCCCAATCCATATTCATGTTATTTTCAGAACTAGGCTTATCCGAACCCGTCCTCAAATCAATTGAGGAATGCGGCTACCAGCACCCCACTCCCATTCAGGAACAGGCTATCCCAAAAATCCTTGAAGGAAACGACATCATCGGAGCATCCCAGACCGGCACAGGAAAAACAGCCGCATTTGCACTCCCCCTTCTTAGCAAACTCGTTCCCTGTGGGAAACCGCAAATCCTCGTCCTTGAACCAACTCGCGAACTCGCCGATCAGGTTGCCGAATCCTTCCGCGAATACGCCAAACATACCGGATTCAAGGTAGCCCTCCTCTACGGCGGTGTCGGGTACGGCCTTCAAACGGAAGAACTGCAACAAGGAGCTGACATCGTCGTCGCCACCCCGGGGCGTCTCGTCGACCACTTTTACCGCGCAACCATGCGCTTTGGCTCGATCAAGACGCTCGTGCTTGACGAAGTCGACCGCATGCTCGACATGGGCTTCCTCCCCATCGTCCGTAAAATCGTCAGCATCTGCCCGTGGGAAGATCGCCAAACCCTCTTTTTCTCCGCTACCATGCCCGCAATCATCTCAAGCTTTGCCCGCTGGTGCCTCACCGATCCGGTAGAAATCACCATCGCCAGGCAGGAAGTCGCCGCAACCATCCAGCACGCCTTTTACCCGGTAGCCATGGATCAACGCGATGAACTGCTCGTCGCTCTCCTCAAAAAAACCGACTTCCATTCGGTCATGATCTTCACCCGCACCCGCAAAGAAGCCGACACCGTGTGCGCCATGCTCCAGCTCAACGGACACAAGGGAGACGTCGCCGTCATGCACTCCGATGTCTCGCAAAAAGACCGCATGGACGCACTCAAGGGATTCAAGGAGGGGAAATATTCGATTCTGGTAGCCACAGATGTTGCCGCGCGAGGCATCGACGTCAGCGGAGTCACCCACGTCATCAACTACAGAGTCCCCGAAAACCCGGAAGACTACGTTCACCGCATTGGACGCACCGGACGTGCCGAAGCAACGGGCGATGCCTTTACCCTATTAACGGCTGACGAACTCGAATTCGCCTCTTCCGTCGAAGGCTTCGTTAATCAGAAAATAGTCAGAGAAAAACTGGAAGGATTTGATTACACCTACTCGGCACTACTTGACGACTCACCGGCCAAATCCGTAAGACGAGCCAAACCTCCCGGGTCAAAACGCCGCAGACGCTAAACAGCCAAATCATGCGCATTCTTGCCGTAGACCCTGCAATCCGCAACACGGGATTCGCCGTCATTGACGGGGATCACCGAAATGCCAAAGCGCTGGACTTCGGTACGATCTCACTCCCGGCAAAATTATCGCAGTCGGGGTGTCTCCTCGCCATCCACGACTATTTGTCGACTCTAATCCGCAAATGGGAACCGGATGAAGTCGCCATCGAACGCATCATCTACGTTCAATCGCACAAAACAGCGATCATTATGGGATCTGCCAGAGCAACCGTCATTCTGGCCGCCGCAAAACATGGACTCAAAGTCATGGAATACTCGCCAACGAGCGTCAAACTGGCTGCCGTAGGTCGCGGATCCGCAAAAAAAGACCAGGTCGCCTTCATGATGCGCGCCCTGCTCGGGCTAGACTCCACACCAGCTCCAGATGCCGCCGATGCTCTCGCCATCGCCTTCACACACCTCGCCTCAAGCGACCCCCTCAAGACACATCTGATCGACAGGCAATATATTTGACCCCTTGACCAAACTCATAGAATCATGCTGGCAAAATCAGCTTCACCCAGATTATCCATATCGGGCGAAGACACACTGCAAACCGCATCCTGCAAAGATTCATAGCCAAGGGACTCATAAGCGGAATCAAGCAAAACCTGATCGTCAACAGAAGCTATAACAGCATCATCCTGAATGGACTCCGGAGCCATCATTTGAGACATAAAACCGACGACTCCAATAAGAGCGGCAGCAATCCCCCCCCACGAAACCCATTTAACCCGTGAGTCTTTCTTCACAACCGGAGCAAGCTGCACCTCCGAAGCAATACGAGCCATTACAGTAGCAGAAAAACCCTCCGGAGCATTCCTCCGGGGCATATCAGCCAGCATATTCCAAAATTCTGTATCTTTCTGATCCATGATCTTGCTTCTTTTCTCCTCTTAAACACTCATCATGATCAAAAGTTGCGCATTTGTGAAATTTATTTTTGAGAAGGTATGGGGACGACCTCATCTAGCTCTGTTGAGCTAGATTATTTCTCAGCCTCAATCTCCAAAGGCATATGGTCTTTCATCAATTCCATAATTTTCATCTTTTCTGCTTTATCTCTCGATCTTTCAAGCTTTTTGTAAACATTCGTCATATCGAAATAAACAGACTGAGATGGACTCCCTTCCTTCCCTATCAAAACAATGTGAATATAGCGACCATCATGAATGGTATACATATTTGCACATTCTGCATAACCTTCATAATGTTTATCGATATATTCCTTCTGGGCGACCGTAATTCCATTTATATTTTTGACTTTCTTCAGTACAGCAGGATTTAAAATCGAAGTTCTTGGTTTCGTCTCCTGTATAATTTTAACGCCTTTTATTTCTTCAGAAACTTGGCTTGATTGCTCCGGAGGTGGTGGAGTACAAGCCTGACAGGGGCACCCTGAATTTTCACAATCGCAAGAAAAATCTTTGCACTCTTGAAGAAGCCTTACGTATGCTTCTGAAAATATTGCCTGTTTTCCCACATCGTAAGCATCACTATAGCCTCCTCTAATCGGCCCCAAGTCAGTCTCCGAATATTTTTTTAAAAGTCCATTCTTACCGTTGTGGTGAGAACATCTAATAAAACATAATACATTCACACTATATGTCGTAAAAAAAGGTTCGCACTTTAATTGACTTGCTTGGGCATTACCTGAGAAAGCTATCGCAACAAGCAGTATGCCGCACAATATATTTAAAGATTTTTTCATATATCCAAAAAATACGAAATACATTTATTGAGTCAACATAAAATTCATCAGAGTCGCCTATAAATTCACATTTTCCCTAAATATAAAATTGACGAGGGAGAAAGAAAAAAGGGAAACAAAATGATCCAAAGCATCTCTAGGTTTCTTATTTTTCACCTCGCCCTTCATCATTCCTCTATGCCAAGGAAAAAGGAAAATCGAATTGACCTAATCGTTTGATTCCTCTAACAAGAACTACGCCTCATGTCGTTGAATACTTCCAAAAACACACCCTTTCCCAAAAAGAAATGGAGGCAGTATGCAAACGAGAAATCCCCCCATGCCTGGAGACCTCTCCGGGAC
>F157a_European_Toad__coassemble_215_pt1 | contig 10689 bp, 13 predicted proteins | sample F157a_European_Toad__metabat2_high_PE_005 | metagenome-assembled genome bin F157a_European_Toad
TATTGAAGGGGCTGAATGATCAGTAATAACAATGGGAGGGAATAGACGTGTCTCGTATTCTTGTAGGTCTTTCTGGAGGTGTTGACAGCTCCGTTGCCGCAGCTCTGCTTCTTGAACAGGGGCATGAGGTTGTTGGCGGCTACATGAAAAATTGGGTCAATTCCGATGAGCTTCCGGGGGAATGCCCGTGGGAAAGAGATATTGAGGATGCTCTGTCTGTTGCCAAAAAATTGGGAATTGAATTCCGGGTTGTCGACTTGGTCGATGAATACCGAAGCCGCATCGTCAACTATTTGCTCGAAGGATACCGGGCGGGATTTACTCCTAACCCTGATGTGCTTTGCAATCGTGAAATGAAGTTCGGCGTTTTTCTTGACTATGCGCTTGAGCAGGGATTTGACGCCGTTGGCACGGGACACTATGCCCGGCGAGCCGAGCGCAGAGATGGTCATGCCGACCTGTTGCGCGGAAGAGACCCAAACAAGGATCAGTCTTATTTCCTCTCTCTCATGAGTCAGGATCAGATTGACCGGGCGAGATTTCCCATTGGCGATTTACTCAAGCCGGAAGTCCGCGAGCTTGCCGTGAAATATGACCTGCCAACTGCAAAAAAGAAAGACAGTCAGGGCATTTGCTTTATTGGTCAGGTGAAGATGAGCGATTTTCTTCGTCACTACGTCCCCGATCATCCTGGGGATATTCTGGATGTGCGCGGGAAAAAGCTTGGGCATCATTCCGGACTGCACTTGTTTACCATGGGACAGCGCAAGGGACATGGGATTGCCTCCCCTCGGGAGGGAATTGCTTACGTCGTCGTTGGCAAAGACATGGAGAAGAACAGGTTGATTCTTGGGTATGAAGATACAGACGTGCAGGATCTTTACGCGACACGGGCGATTGTCGGTGGGATTGCGAATGTTGAAGGAAAGCTCCCAAAAAGAGTGCTAGCCCAGCCGAGATACCGGGGGAAGGCCGAACCGGTCGAATGTGTTTATATGGATGATGGGCGGGTGCAACTCACCTTTGAACACCCGCAGCGTGCTTTGGCAATTGGGCAAGTTTGTGCATTTTACGATGGTGGTCGCGTATTGGGTGGCGGATTTTTCGAGGAGGTCGGACGATGAGCGGAGAGCGGGTTATCGCTTCGCTGGCGACACCTGTCGGCATGGGGGCATTATCGGTCATCCGAATGAGCGGAAACGGAGCTTTGGACGTTCTTTCCCACTGCACAAAGACAGGTGTGACCAAGCGCATGCAGGCGCGGAGAGCTACGCTGGCAGACATCCTTGACGAACAGGGAAGCCCCATCGACCAAGTGCTGGTGACGTGGTTTCAGTCTCCCTCCAGTTATACGGGGGAAGAAATGATCGAAATCTCCTGCCATGGCGGCATGCTCGTCACTCGCCGCGTGCTGGAACGCCTTTTTGCCTGTGGTGCGAAACCTGCCGAACCGGGAGAATTCACCAAACGTGCTTTCTTATCAGGCAAGATGGATCTCACCCAAGCGGAAGCCGTCATGGACATCATCTCCGCCGGAGGAGATCTCGCCCTCAAGGCCGCTCTTGAACAGCTCGATGGTGCGATAGGAAGCAGAGTTTCCGACATGAAAGAAATCCTCGTTCATGTCCTCGCTCACATTGAAGCCTGCATTGACTTTCCGGATGAAGATATCAGCCCGGACACGAGCTCCCAACTCACCGGAAAAATCATCTCCGTCCAAACTGCTATTGCCTCCCTGCTCGACACCGCCAACCAGGGACGGCTCTTGAGAGAAGGCATCCGTACGGTAATCGTCGGAGAGCCGAACGTCGGCAAATCCAGCATTTTGAACACCCTGCTTGGGTACGAGCGAGCGATTGTCAGCGACGTGCCGGGTACCACACGCGACACCGTCGAAGAAACCCTTCATCTCGGCGGCATGGCATTGAGACTCATCGATACGGCAGGAGTTCGCGAATCCTCCGATGTCATTGAACGGGCGGGAATCGAACGAACGGGCAAAGCCATCGCTTCGGCGGATCTCGTCATCGAAGCCGTCGACAGCTCGGAGCCGAGGGGAAGCTCCATGATCGCAATGGAACAAGAAGCCTCTCGCATCCTCGTCCTCAACAAAACAGATCTACCTCAACACCCTGACTGGAAAGGAATCAATGCGGTACACTTCTCCTGCATTGCCAATCAGGGATACGCCGAATTGGAGCAAGCGATCAAAAATGTTTTTGCCTCCAAAATTCACACGGGAGAAGGCGATCCCCTCGCCTCCATCAACCTCCGCCACCGCGATGCTCTGCGCCGATGCACAGACTCGCTTGAACAAGCTCGCCTTTCCCTCGAAGCCAGAGAAAGTCCCGAATTTACCGCCCTCGAACTTCGGGAATCCTTAGCCAGCCTCGGAGAAATCACCGGACAAATCGACACAGAAGAAATCCTCGGAGCTATCTTCTCGACTTTCTGCCTTGGAAAATAATTGGTGATTACCAACGATTATCATACATTATTATTGATTAATAAGGCGTTGAAATTCAACGCCTTTCTTTTTGCTTGTATTGGCAATAGTTATCGTTGATACTTGTTTTTTAGCTCATTTTGTACCGTATTTGGAGCTCGGAGGGTTGCAACCTATTTCTCACCAGATAGGTGATAGATAATTGAGGCATCATGAGATGCTATGAGACAGTTTTGAAGAAAAAACAAGCGAAAAGAGATGAGCAGTAGCATTGAAATCAAGAAAAAATGTGAGTGGTGTGGTAATGATTTTATCGACCGAAAGACAACAACCGCTTATTGTTCGCATAGAAGATTACCCAAAGAAAAAGCCCCTATCACCGAGTTTTACACCACAGCCGAAGTGAAAGAAAAATACAATGTTGTCGATTCGTGGATTTTTGTTTTTGCCAAGAAGCACAACCCCGAGTTCAATAACGAAGTGCAACACATGAGTCCGCAAGGGGAAAAAGAAGCCTGAAGTCGGTCATCAGATGATTGAAGTGGGAGTGTTGCTTAAAGATATGGTTTATTTCAAAGGCGAAATATGATTATGCAAGACATTATAAACGAGCGTTGCGGTTGGTGTGGAACCGACGAGCTATATGTAAAATACCACGACGAAGAGTGGGGACGATTGGTTACGGACGACAAAACGCTCTTTGAGTTTCTAGTGCTCGAAAGTGCCCAAGCCGGATTGAGTTGGATAACTATTCTCCGTAAACGGGAAGGTTATCGCAAAGCATTCTGCGACTTTGATGCCGAGCGGGTAGCACAAATGGGTGATGAAGATGTGGAACGATTGATGCAATTTGATGGCATTGTGAAAAACCGCTTGAAAATCAAATCGACAATCACCAACGCAAGACTGTTCCTCGCCCTGCAAAAGGAGTTCGGCAGTTTTTACGATTACACACTCTCGTTCTTTCCCGACAGAAAGCCGATTGTCAATACAGTTCGGTCGTTGAGTGAAATTCCGGCAACGTCTGCTGAGTCCGATGCGATGAGCAAGGATATGAAAAAACGGGGATTCAAATTCTTCGGTTCAACAATTTGCTATGCCCATTTGCAGGCTGCGGGATTTATCAACGACCACTTGACGGATTGCATTTGTCGAAAAAATAAGCATCTATGAATATTGAAGAATTGCGAAACTGATGTCTTGCGGTAAAAGGTGCTGAGGAATCTACTTCTTTGGAAGAGGATTTGATATCCTATAAAATCATGGATAAGGTATTTGCCTTTTTTCTTTTAAATCCAAAGGATGGAGAACATTTTGTTGTTTCGAAAATGGAAATAACCACTATGTACGGTGCTATGAGTGGTAAGACGCAAACTCAAGAAGCCAATTTTTACAATCTTGACGCGATCATATCAGTTGGCTACTGCGTTAATTCCTCGAAGGCAACTCAGTTCAGAATATGAGCGACTCAGATCTTAAAAGAATTCATTATTAAAGGGTTCGTTTTTGATGATGAACGGTTAAAGCAAGGAAAGACGGCTTTTGGGTATTGTTGTTTTCCTGTTGACGTCGGCTTGCTAATCCAATAAATGTTTCTTTTGAAACAATTATTTTACTCTCATGAAAAAAAGCATTTCCATATTGTGCGCTACATACCTTTTCGGTACTGGGCTTGCGACAGCCGCAACCGCCATTATTGATTTTGGCGTTGCTGGCTCAACCACACCGACTTACGCCTTCGCTCAAACACATAATATTTTGCAAAGCGCTGCTGTGCCCATCAGCACGACGATGGACACAGATGAGGAATGGAAGTTTGCCAGTTGGACATCTCGTCCACTTGGAGCAAGTGCTTCTCCTGTGTTTAGTGAATCCCTATGGGATGGCAACCAGTACTTCACCGATTTTGTCAACTCGCTGCAATTAGCATCTGGAGACGCATCGAGTTTCTCCGATATATGGAGAGATGGGTTAAACTCAATGCCTAACTCAGGATTGAATAGTGGAATTGCCAATATCACCTTCTCCGGGCTTGTTGCAGGTCAAACTTATACGATCTCGTTGGGAATGGGCAGGGCAGATCAGACCAACTCAACAACAGCTATCTCCACCACCTCTGGTACCTTGCTTGGCGGTAGCTGGTTTCAATCCGACGGAACGTTCGGGTCAACGGCTTTTACAGAATACCAGTCGAACTCAGCGAATCTGCAAGCAATCGCATCCTACGACATTACCGCCGATGCTTCAGGGAAAATCCAGCTGTCAATGTCGAACTCAACCCAATTTGCCGCCTTCCAATTTGTCACGATCTCGGACGGCAGAGACAACATCCCGGAGCCGGGCAGTGCGGCTCTTGCCTTGCTCGGCTTTTCGGCTTTGGGTTTCCGTCGCAGGAGAAAACGGTAAGCCGTAAATTTGTCCGGCATTATCGCCGGACAGATGCATGGGAAGACAAAACGGATAGTCCATATTCTCCCGTCGTATTTGAAGCCAATGATCCGGTATGTCTTGAGTCAACACCTTAAAGCATAATATTCATGATGTCTGCTCTTTTGAAAATTATGAATATTATTGGAATTTTGGTGTGCATTGTTTCTATGATGCCGAGCCATGCTCAAACGGAGTTTTCTACCTGCCTCTATGATATGGAGAGGGAGCGCCCCGTACCGGTCACGGTCTATCTGCCGGAAAAGATAGGTTCACAAACGAATGTCGTCATTTTCAACCATGGATATGATAAGAACAAAAATCCGGAATCGAAGCGGACTTATAGCTTTCTGACTCGCTTCCTGGCTCAAAAGGGTTATTATGTTATCAGCATTCAACACGAACTGCCCAATGATCCATTATTGGCTATGGAAGGGAAGCTGATGGAAACCCGCATGCCAAACTGGAAGAGAGGTGAAGAGAACATTATCTTTACCATCAATCAGTTTAAAAAGATTTACCCTGAATTCAACTGGGAGAAACTGGTGATGATGGGGCACTCCAATGGCGGTGATATGACGATGTTGATGGCTGCTCATCATCCAGGCTTGCTGGACAAAGCCATTTCTCTGGATCATCTGCGCATGATTGTGCCGAAGATCAATCACCCACGGATTTGCACATTGAGAGCTTCAGATTGCGTTGCTGATCCGGGAGTTCTTCCTGATCCTGCGGAACAGAAAAAACATGGAATTGTCGTCATCCAGCTGAATGAAATCGGGCATGCCGATATGGGGGACAAAGGAACATCTTCCCAGCACGAGAGAATCAACAAGCATATCCTCGACTTCCTGAATCAATAAGTCTTTTTCCATGGATATCAGGCAAATTGTTATTGGGGAAAAAGCGCTTTCTCGATCTCTCTCTGCTTGCCGACGAGCAGGAATCCATGATTGACGGTTATCTGGAACGGGGAGAAATGTTTGTCCTGGAAGCTCCGGGAGAAGCCGTTGCGCTAATAGTATTTGGAAGTACTTTCTTTATCGACCAGCTTGCTGGCGATATTATGAATCGACGAAATGAACCATGACTCTTTAGCATACTCCATATAGTTGATTATAGTGGACGTACCCGCTTTTGCTCCTTCGGGAAATCCTCCAAAGAAGAAATAATCGTTGAACTTGCGAAGTATTTCGGCCTTGCTCTGCGTTGCGATAAATGATCTTGGTGTGATTTCTACACCATTGGCTGTCAGGTATTCCCTGAAATCATAAGGATACACATCAACAAGGCGTACCCGAGCGGGTATAATCTGTGAGGGACTGGGTATTCATCCACAAAAAATCTGAAATACCCCACGAAGATTCGCCATGTGTCCGACGGAGGGTTTTTCTGTTTTTTGTGCCTTCGATTTTTCTTTTTACGATAGTGCCTCATACCGGGCGAGTACCCAGAGGAGATCGGAAAGTCGATTGAGAAACAAGGCGGAATGCCAATTGCTGAGGTCATTGCGTTCGTGAAGCCCGACAACCCGGCGTTCCGCACGGCGACAGACAGCTCTTGCCCAGTCGAGATGGGCGGAGCCTGGCGATCCTTCCTTGCCGGGGCGCGCCCAGCCTTTGAACTTGATGTCGCAGTCGCTCTCAAGTTGCTTTGACAGGGCTTCGATCCATGTGACGTTTTCCGGGGTAATGCGTGCATATCCCTTCTCATCGTAGCGAGGCAGATCTTCTTCCAATGTGGCAAGTTCACCCATCATGCCGACCAGGTGCTGCTGTACGCCGTCGATGAGTTCAATGCTCCGTTCCTGAATCCCGGAGCGACGAGCCACTCCCAAAATGGAGTTGAGCTCATCGACCGTCCCGTAGGCTTCGATACGTGGCGCAGTCTTGGGGCTTCGCTTGCCGAACATCAAATCCGTCTGCCCGTCATCGCCTCTTTTGGTTGTAATGCTCATGCACCCACGCTAGCATGAAGCCATGCGCTTGGCACGATTAAATGATGCTCCCGAAATTTTTCATTCCATCCAGGGAGAAGGGTTTTCACAGGGCATTCCCTGTGTTTTTGTGCGCCTGGCTCTGTGCAATCTGGCATGCGCATGGTGCGATACCGCTTATTCGTGGAATGGCTCGCGCGAACCAGTTGAGCTTAACTCTGAAGTGATTGCTGCGATGATCTCAAAATTCCCGTGCAGACGGCTTGTGGTGACGGGAGGCGAGCCGCTCGTTCAGCAAAAGGAACTGGCTATTCTCTTTGCTCTTCTGCCGGATTTTGCCATCGAAATGGAAACAAACGGCACGATCATTCCCGATCCGGCAATTGTTGAGGCGGTGAGCCAGTACAACATCTCACCGAAACTATTCCATTCAGGGAATGACGGTGAGCGAGCCATTTGCAAGGATGTTCTCGCATGGTTTGCTCACAAATGCGGAGACAAATCATGGTTCAAATTCGTGGTGGAAACCGAAGGCGACCTTGTCGCCGTCCGTCAATTGATGGTCGACTGCCGGATTCTTCAGAACCGGGTGATTCTCATGCCGCAGGCACAGACGAAATCCAAACTGGAATCCGCCCGGATGAGTGTTGTCGAGTTGTGCATCAAGCACAACTTCCGCTTTTCCGATCGCCTCCACATGACCCTTTGGGGGGAGCGCCAAGGGGTGTAGTTTCCCTTGTGAGGTTTTTAATGATCTTCTTCTTTCGGGTTTTGTTTGTCAGTATGGCGATGGAATTATTAGAGAGTTTTGCTGTCGATCAGTTTAGTTCTCAGGGAAAGAGTCGTAAGAAGGGCGGAAAAACGGGTGTAGTCAGTCTCACGGTCGGCGGAAACAAGTAGAAATTCGTAGCTGGTGAGGCGTGCCATTTCTCCGGCAGCGTTGTTGAGCCTTTGACGGATGATTTCTTCAGAGTCTGTTTCCCTGTTGCAGAGGCGTGCTTCGAGTTCCTTGAGGGGGACGTGGATGAAGAGGTCAGCATAGGCTTGCTTGATTGTCTCATTATCGCAAGAACGTACTTGATCTGCTCCCTGAACGTCGATGTCCATGACGACATTGATGCCTTTGCACAGCATATTGACGATGTCGGCTTTCAGTGTGCCGTAGCGGTTGCCGTGAACCAGTGCGTGCTCGAGGAATTCTCCCTGGGCAACCCGGCGTTCAAATTCAGGCATGCTCAGGAAATGATAGTCACGGCCGTCTTCTTCTCCCGGGCGCGGGTCGCGCGTGGTGCAGGAAATTGAGTATTGGCAGAGGCCGGCTTCGGTTGCCCGGCGGCAAAGTGTTGTTTTTCCAGAGCCGGAGGGGCCGGAGACGACGAGAAGGGAGCCAAGGTGGACATATGAGGTTTCTTTATTCGATGTTTTGAACTTGTTCGCGGACTTTTTCAAGTTCCGTCTTTGCGGCGACGACTAGGTGAGCGAGTGCGGCGTCATTCGCCTTGGATCCGATCGTGTTAAATTCGCGAAAGATTTCCTGACAAAGGAAGTCGAGCGGTCTGCCTGCCGGAGCATTGCCGTCACAGATGGATTTGAATTGGGAGAAGTGGGATGCGAGGCGGGATATTTCTTCTGAAATATCGCACTTGTCAGCGAAGATGGCGATTTCTCGAATGATTCGCTCGTCATTGAGGTCGACGGGGATTCCAGAGTCAACAAGTCGTTGCTTCATGGTTTCTCCGAGTTTTTGAGGGATGCCGGGAGCGAGTTTGATGATTTCTTCACGAATGCCTTCGAGTGTGGCGATGCGCGAGAGGATGTCTCTTTTCATGTTGGCTCCTTCTGTGCGGCGCATGGAGACGAAATCTTCAAGGGCGATGTGGAGAGCAGGTTCGACCTTGTCCCACTCTGCTGATAGATCGGTTATCTCATTGGATTTGTCGGTGATGATATTGAGCCGAATCAGGTCTTCAAACATCAAGCGGCGGGGCATGACGGCTTTTAATGCATTCCAAGAGGCTTGCGTTTCAGTGACGAGAGCCGCGAGATCATTGAGCTTCTTCTTGTCGAGGCTGATGCTTGATTCGCTTGCTCCGGCATTGTCTTCCAGAGTGACGGAAATGCCGACACGCCCTCGCGAGACGGATTGGAGGGCGATGGGACGAATGAATTGTTCCCATTCGGAGCAGGAGCGAGGGACGTTGATTGCTATTTCCGCCTGCTTGCGATTGACTCCGGAAATTTCGATGCGAATACGTGAAGTTGGCAGTGTGGCAATGGCTCTGCCGAAGCCTGTCATGCTGTTCATGGCTGTAGGTGGGTTATTGGTTCGCATATGCCTTGCGGACTTCTTCGGCGAGGATGGATATTCCCCTTCTGACGATATCTTCGGGTTGGGTGAAGCTGATGCGGACGCATTCCTGCGTGTGCCGCCATGTAGAAGCTTCATCTCCGAGAGCGAAGAAGAAATGATGCCCTGAATTGACGAAGCATCCCTTGTCCCTACAACGTTCGTAGAGCTCTTGCGAGGTGATGGGCAGTCCTTCAAATCGAAGCCAAAGGAACATGGCTCCTTCGCTTTTGTGAACTCTCCACGGGATGTCGAAAGGCATGACCTCATGGATGATTGCTAGCGTACTTTCTGCGCATTTGCGATAGTAGGGAGTGATGATTTCTCGGCAGAGCGTTTCAATGGATCGGTCTTCCAGATAGGGGGTAATGAGTGCCTGCCCGATGTTGTTGGGGCAGAGCGAAGAAACGGTGACGGTGCTGACGACTGCTTGAATGATTTCTTCATTGGCGATGATGATGCCCGTTCTTGTGCCGGGAAGCCCTATTTTTGAAAGGCTCATGCTCAGGATGATATTTTCATCCCAGATGGGGGTAGCCTTGGTAAAGCAGATATTGGGAAGGGGTGGACCGTAGGCGTTGTCAATCATCAGGGGGATTCCCGCCTTGCGTGCCATGTCGAGAAGGCGGGCGAGTTCCTCGTCCGTGACGACGTTGCCCGTGGGGTTGGTCGGGCGGGAAAGGCAGAGAGCATTTGTTTCCGGTCTGATGTCGAGGTTGTCGAAGTCAATCCGGTATTTGAATGTGCGTTCATCGATGGTTTCGACGATGGGGCGAATACCCCGGAACATGTTTTTTCCGCTGAGGGACTGGGGTTGGTAGCCGATATAATCGGGGCAGAGGGGGAAAAGGATTTCGCCGCATTTACCATCGTCGCATTTGCCCGCCAGAATGTTGAATAGGAGGAAGAATGCCATTTGTCCTCCTTGAGTAATGGCAATATTCCTTTCCGTCAGATTCCATCCATATCTCTCGTTGAGGAATGAGACGAGGGCGGCGATGAATCGAGCATCTCCTCTGGGATGTGCATAGGTTCCGACAAGTTTGTCAAACCCTCCATCTTTCAGTAGATTCTCCATGCTTTTTTGCCAAAGAGCACTGATTTCGGGGAAAAATGCAGGACTCCCCCCATTTAACTGGCAAAGGTCGGGATTGCCGGAATGGAGAGCTTTGTAGAGATCTTCCATGAGATCATCAACACCCGTCCGCGCGGTCAGTGTTTTTCCTATTGTCGAAAAATCCATAAGTTCCCTTGCATTCTACGGTTATATTCCCGGCAATCCAGTAAAATAACGGGAAATGACGACGCATCTGCGGATTGACTTGTAGGGGTGTATTTTGTCATAATGACTATCATGCCTCGTGTCGTTCGATTGATTGTCCCCTTCTTGTCTGTTTTCCTTCTTTTTTCTTGTAATGAGTCGGAACAGCAAAAACTTAGCAAGCTTGCTGAAATTCAGAAACAAAACAGTGAGATGAAGGGAGAAATTACCAAGATGCAGCAGGAAGCAGCCAAGGTTGTCGTGATGGATGA
>F157a_European_Toad__coassemble_217_pt1 | contig 10642 bp, 8 predicted proteins | sample F157a_European_Toad__metabat2_high_PE_005 | metagenome-assembled genome bin F157a_European_Toad
GGACAATATCAATGTGCTCGGTCAACCGACCAGATGCGCTTCAAGGCTTCTGGATTCCTACGTCTCCCCTTATGATGCTACATGCGTTCGCTTCATGAAAGAGAGGGGGGGCGTTCCCCTCGGGCGGATGAATATGGATGAATTCGCCATGGGGTCAACAGGAGAAAATTCAGCTTATGGAGCGGCATTGAATCCTCATTCTTCCCTTTATACGACGGGGGGATCATCCAGTGGGTCGGCGGCGGCTGTTGCCGACGGGATAGCGTTGGCTGCCCTTGGTTCGGATACGGGAGGGTCGATTCGTCAACCTGCTTCGCATTGTGGGGTTGTCGGCTTGAAGCCGACATATGGCGGGGTTTCTCGCTATGGGCTTGTTGCATTTGCCTCATCGCTGGATCAGGTTGGCCCTATTGCACGAACTGTTGAAGATGCTGCGATTGTCCTCTCCTCGATTTGCGGTCACGATGTTCACGATTCCACCTCGTTGAGTTATCCCTCCTCCCGTTTTGAAGCCGCCGTTGGCAAGGAGATCAAAGGTCTTCGCATAGGCTATCCTCTGGAATATCGGAGTGCGAGCAATCATCCGGACGTGACGGCGGCAATTGAACGTTCCTTGTGTCAATTGGAATCGCTCGGTGCGGAAATCGTCGATATTTCCCTTCCCCATGCGGAAGCGGTTGTTGCGACTTATTATATCGTTGCCTGTGCGGAAGCCTCGTCTAACCTTTCCCGATTTGATGGCATCCGTTATGGATGTCGGGCAGAGGATGCGCTGGATCTCGTCGAAGTTTACGAAAAGACGCGCGAACGAGGGTTTGGGGCAGAGGTGAAGCGGCGTATTATTCTGGGAACCTATGTGTTGAGTTCTGGCTATTACGATGCGTATTACGGTCGTGCGCAGAAGGTTCGCTCTCTGATTTCCGGTGATTTTTCCTCGGCTTTCGATAAGGTGGATATCATCGTTGGTCCGACGGCGCCTGCTCCTGCTCCTCGTCTTGGTGCGGCGGCGATGGATAATATTCAGACGTATCTGGCTGATATTTACACGATTCCCGCGAATTTGGCAGGATTGCCGGGTATTTCCGTGCCTTGTGGGATGGCGGTTCAGGATGGGGTTTCACTCCCGGTAGGTATCCAGATGCTCGCTCCTCATTTCCGCGAAGATAGACTGATTTCAGCCGGACATGCTCTTGAAAAATCATTGAGTGGGATTGTTCCTCGTCTCTTTTAACGAGTTTTTTTAAAGAATCACTCAAGGTGAAGCGCTTCCTTGATGGCTTGACGTTTCAGCGCAAGCTCCCGCCATTCATGACTGAGCCCGGAACCTTTGACGATGCCGCATCCCGATGTCAGTGCGATGGAGCTTTCCTTCCAATGGACTCCTCGGATGGAGACGAGTGAGGAGAAAATACCATCAATCAATAGTCCAAAAGGTGCACCAAATGGGGAGGGGCAGCGAAGACGCCTCCGCCATTCCAGCAACTGGTGAAGAGTTTGATCGTTTTTTGGGCTGGAACCCAATGCGGGAGTCGGGTGGAGAAGTTTCGTCCAGAAATCCGGCGCATGCGCATCGTCAGAGATGAGCGTCACGGTGGATAGAAAATGAATGAGTGCGCCCAGGTTTAGAATAGTTCTGGGAGATCGGGTGACGCTTCCGTAGGGTGAAAGGGCGGAGATAAGTGCGTCTGCTACGATTTCATGCTCGTGAATTTCTTTGGAGTCATTGCCAAAAACAGATTGATCTTCCGGTCTGGCTGTTCCCGCCAGAGCCATGGTTTCAATGGAGTTTCCCTTTTGGATGAAAAGGTATTCCGGGGTTGCTCCGCAAAGACCTGCGTTGTTTTCCCAGAATCCATAGGGAAGAAGGTGGGATGGAGCATTGATGCACCGGGGAGGGAGTGACATCCATGAGTCTGATGTCGGCATGGAACCAAATTCTGCGAGAGCAGGGACTGTTTTGATGATAGACCCGGATTCGATTTCCTTCATCATTTCTTCAAATACCTGAGCAAATGAATCAGGAGACAAGGGCTGCCACTCAATGGACAAGGGGGGCGAAGGTTTGGCATAGGAATCTTCATGGACGATTCTCCATGAGGATGGTTGTTTCCATGGAACAGGGTCAGACAGAGAGAAGTCGTTGACGTAAAAGCAGCATTCTCCTACGGGTTCTTTATGTGAGAAAAATGGACCTTCTGCAAGGATAAGCCCAGCTACGGGGTGCTTCATGAGCGCTCCGGATTTCACAGGGAAGAATGGTGGGGAGGCTTGTTTGTTCATTGTTTGCCGACAGCGGTCACCAATTCTTGATTGATCCTTGAAAAATGCAATGAATTATCACATCATTCACCCAACAGGCAATGGCGAAAGGTGAACAACAAGGGAAGGCTGATTCCAACAAGGATGATTTGTTGGTTTCTGCCCTTATTTCCATGGCTGAATCCCGGACTGGATTCGTTTGGAGGTGTGTTTTTGCATTGAGTGTAATCCTTGCGGTGTTCGGGCTGGGTGTTAGTTCTTGGAGGATTGCTTCGGAAGGTGTCGGCGTGCTTGGCGTTAGCAACAGCGTCCCGTGGGGCTTGGATATTGTGCATTTTGTTTTTTGGATTGGTCTGGGACATGCCGGAACTCTGATTTCCTCCGTGTTGCTTTTGACGGGTCAGCATTGGCGAAGCCCGATTGCACGAGGGGCGGAATTGATGACGTTGTGTGCGGTGATTTGTGCGGCTGTGTTTCCGGTTGTCCATGTTGGTCGTATTTGGATGGCGTGGATGGCTTCTCCCTTGCCTGATGTGAGCGGTGTGTGGCCTGATATAGGATCAGCATTGATGTGGGATGTGCTTGCGGTGACGACATATTTTACTCTCTCGGTTATTTATTGGTATGTCGGGCTTCTCCCCGATTTGGCTCTGCTGAGAGATCGGTGTTCGGGAAAAATCAGGCGATTATTTTACGGACTGGCGGCTTTTGGGTGGTTTGGTTCGGGAAGGCAATGGGGAGCGTATGAGAAGGGAAGCGTACTGATGGCGGCTGTTCTCGCTCCTCTTGTCGTTTCGGTTCATTCGGTTGTGAGTTTTGACTTTGCTACAACTCAGGTGCATGGCTGGCATGAAACGATTTTTCCTCCGTACTTCGTAGCAGGAGCTATATTCAGCGGGATGGCGATGGTTCAGCTGATTATGGTTGCCGTCCGTTTTTTGTACCGTGATGGCGTGGGCATTTTTATTGATCAGAGGCTTTTGGGGATGACTGGGCGTTTTGTTCTGGGCTTGAGCATTGTCATGGGTGTCATGTATTTTTGGGAGTATATGACAGCGTTTCTCAATGGAGGATACGGGGAAAAGATGCTTCTAGATCGCCTTCATGGTGGCGGAAGCTGGACGTTTTATATGATGCTCGTGGGCAATATTCTTCTTCCCCAGCTTTATTGGGTAAAGCGGTGGAGGCGTTCGGCTCCCATAGCAGTTGTTGTGGCTCTTGGGGTATTGGTGGGCATGTGGTGTGAGAGGTGGTTGATTGTAGTGCATTCTTTGGAGAAGGGATGGAGATCGGTCATGAATTCGATTTATATTCCTTCTTCGGTCGATTGGTGGATGGGGGCGGGGAGTGTAGGGCTTTTTATCGCGTTGTATATGGTTCTTATGCGGCTGACTCCTTTCTTTTCGCTCGTTGAGATGAAAAGAAGAGCTGGTGAATTTGAAAACGAAAGCGAGGCTCCGCGATGAGAGGAGTGGCAGATCCATTTTCTGGTGGCTGGGTTGCCCGATTTCGAGATGAAGGCGATTTGTTGAGGGCGGTTAAAATAATGAAAGAGGCTGGATTTTCCGAGTGGGATGCAGTTGCTCCGTGGCCGTGCAAAGCAACGGAGCTTGCAGCGGATGCTTGTTCCATATCTCGGCTTTCTATTTATGGCGTGCTTGGTGCTATATTGGGGGGCTTGATGATGTGTCTGTGGATTGCTTTGACGCAGACGAATGATCCCTCTCTTGTGGTGCAGGGGCGAGATTCAGGATGGAGTTCATGGCCTGCCTTGGTTCCTGCCATTTTCGAGAGTATTCTTCTTGGTGCGGGGTTGGGGGTAGCCGCCGGATTCCTAAGGAGTGGAAGTCTTCCCAATTGGCATCACTGGTTTTTTGAAACGATACAGGAGAAAGGAAAATGTGATCGAGAAGAAGGTTTTTTCATTGTGGCTTCGGTGGAATGCGGATCAGGAGCAAAAAAACTGCTGGAAGAATTGAATCCTTTATCCATGAATGAAGTTGAATGTACGCATGAAAGGAGAAAGGGATGATAAGATCATGGTGGTTTCTTCTCGTCGTAGCTATCGCGGCAGGGATGTTTTTATGGTATGGGCGCACGCATACTCCCATGAGACATATGTTCGATAATATGAGAAATCAAGAGGAAGAGGCGGTAATTTCCGTTCCTTCCCGCTCACTGGCTTCTTCCGTGGGGGATGCTTCCGATGAGGCGAATGCTTTCCGGCATCAGTCTCTCGTTTTTTCTACACGGGGAAGTGGATATTTTCAGACAGGAAAAATGAATGACAGGTTTGGAGATGTTATGCCTCCAGAAATGGGGGGGATGTCTGAAGACATCTCTGTGGCTCAAAAAGGCGAACGGGTTTATGCTCGTTATTGTGTTTCGTGCCACGGTATAGACGGAGATGGAAAAGGAAAGATGGTGAAATACCCGGAATTCCCAGCGATTACTGCGTTTTGGTCGGAGAAATACAAGAATTATCCGGCGGGCAAGATATTCCGCTCCATTGCCGAAGGGCAGGGAAATATGCCTGCATTCGCCAATAAGATGACGGCGAGGGAGATATGGGAATCAGTGCGATGGGTGATTGAACTTCAGGCGCGGCGAGGTAATTTAGGAAAGGAAGATAAACGATGAGAGAAGAAACAAAAACCAAGTCATTTTATTTTTCGCGGCGAGCTGCCATGTCTATTTTGATCGGCGTTGCTATCCTCTTCTGCGCTTTTTTCACGCGTATTTATACGGCGATGCCTTGGCATGAAAGCTCTATATTGGGGATTCCCGATTACCAGTGGCGGCAAAGCGTGGCGGCTGGATTTTTCTCAGCTTCGGTTTGCGGTATCCTCTTGTCTGCCGGATGTATATTTTGGGTATTGTTGACCCCTTTGACCGGAGCGGGGTGGGCGCACGACATGAGACGGATATGGCTTCGCTTGGGAGAATCGGGCATGATTGCCTGGATTTTTCTTTTTTGTGCCGTCGGGAGTATGTGGACTGTTTTATTTCCATGGATGGCGCATATCAACCGGCTTTCCCCCGGTTTTTTATGGCAATGGGGTGGAGAACCTCTTGCACTGGCTCTCAAGGGAAAGGGGATGAATAATCTTGCCGAACGGGTCTGGTTTTTAAATATGCCGTTTTTCTTTACACGGGAATTTCTTTATGGCTTTTTGCTCGTTCTTATTCCTTCGGTCTGGATGAATCGGTTTGAGCGATCCCGTGAAATTGAATCACTTCATTCGAGAACGCAACGTGTGAGACGGATATGTTCAGCCTTGTTGTTTCCCTTTGTGGTGATCGTCATAGGCATGATGGGCGTAGATTGGACGAGCCCAAATGGTACGGAGTGGATTCCTTCTATATTCCCTCTTGCATTTTTATCCCATGCTACTGTATTGGGCTTGGCGATGTCGTGTTGTTTTCTTCCGAGAGTGGAGCAATCGGGACGTACAACTTCCCGTATGGGGGGATTGTTGATCGCGGGCTTGATGTTCAAGCTCTATTTCTGGTATTCAATGTACATGCTGGTTTGGTATGCTGATATTCCCGGCGAAACCTCTTTTTATTCTATCAGGCTTCGCGGTGATTGGGGGGGGATCGCATCATTTTGTTCGTGGTCTGAAGTGGTCATTCTACTACTGCTTCTTATCCCATTTGTCAGGAAAAAATCTGGTACTTTGGCGGGATGTGGTGCGGTCCTCCTTCTTTTCGGAATGGTTGAAGTCTACTGGATGATTGCTCCTGGTATGGGTGTCGATGCTCCATGGGGTATGTGCGGATGGGTTTTTATCTCGTCTTTGCTCATCATTGCTTTTTCCATGTGTCTGTTGTTTATTTCCCGAAGGAAGCAGGATCGCTCAACCTATTTAGATGAATCACCATGAGGGAGGGACAAATGCAAATGCCTGCTGAAGGCAAATTTTCAAAGGTTGCGTTTTCGTGGCTTTGTGGATCATTTGCGTGGTTGGCTGTGGCGGGAATTTTGGGGGTAGTTGAGAGTCTGCCTTCAGTCATTTCGCTTGCTGGTGGGCATGATCATGGAATGAATAGAGGACTGATATCTCTCGCGCGAAGCGGGGCGTTTGCCTATGGTTGGGCGGGGATGGCCACGGTCGCCTTGCTTTTTTACTGTATTCGTCCGCATGCAGGCCGTTGGGAGCACTTGATGAAAATTTTGGCATGGTGCTGGTCAGTATGTATTGGCGCAGGAATTCTTTCTGTCTTGATGGGTGGGGGGACGGGAATGGCGACGATGCCCTTTGCTCAATGGGTGCTTGTACCCCTTACTGCGATTGCATGGGGAATTCATTTTGTGGTATGGAGTGATACAGGTGATCGGGGGTGGAGAGTCAGGATTCCTGCCCTCGTTTCGTTCTTTATCATCTGTGTGGCATTAGCGATCATGTGTATGGGGGGATGGAGAGGAATGAACGGGATTGTCATGATGGCTTGCGTTCGTTCGGCTTTAATAGGAGCGTCGGTGACGATTGCGCTTACAGGATTGTGGAGATCAACTCTCGTATGGAATCGGAAGATGCTCATACCTATATCCGGGCTCTTAACATTTTTGCCTGTGTTGTCTTGTTTGGCGGGGATTCGTGATTTGCAGGGAATGCCTGTTTCATGGAAATGGATGGAGGCGGGGACATGGGCGTCGAGGGGGCTTGCTGTCATTCTTTTTATCTTGGGAGCTCTCGGAATTTGGCGACTCATTGCCAAGAGACGTTTTATTCTTCCTACCGTGCGGTTCTGGTTTGGGACTTCTCTGGTAATGATGCTCGTATGGGCTTATGTGGAATTCAGTTTTTCGGGAGGAAGAGTATTTGAGGCAAACTCTGCCGGAGAATGGTACATCGTTGAATTGCTTCTGTTTTGTTCTCTGGGGCTACTATTGAGGACGGCATGGCATTTATGCCTGCATGGGAAAGTCTCCCTTGGCGATTATTCATGGGGAACAGGCTGTCTCTTTTTATTGATTACATGGGCTTTACACGGATACGCAAGCCATGCCGTGCAAGGAATGGAACCAGAGTTTTTCAGGCAAGCCTTGTGTGATGGGGTTGCCTTTGCTTCGATCTTTGGTCTTGTTGCGTGGATTTTCCTATTCCTATCAGCAGTCATTTCATGGGCATCCTGCATGAGAGGTGAAATTGGAGAATTGACAGATCAGTCATTTGGCGACGGATCGGAGTATTTTTTCCAAAGCCGTGGGTGGATAGGGCTTTTTCTGTTAATACTGGTATCTGCATCGCTCGTTTGGATTGAGTCGTGCAGAAGCTCTGAAAGTTTTGTTAAAAGACCTGCCACAAATTTGAAAGGAAGCCTTATTTATGCGGAAAAAGGGTGTGGAGTTTGCCACACCCAAATGGTACGCAGGAGTCCTTTGAGAAGGGATCTCCAATATGAAATTGATGAGTCGGGGATTTCGGGTGACTCGGTACGTGAAACCGAACCGGAAGATTATTCTACCGCAATGGAAGAGGGTCCAGCTCATGCGGGGTGGGTAGCCTTGGGACCTAATCTCGCTCATCTGGAAGCGAGGCTGAAAAAAAGGCTTTCCTATGAAGATTCTTCTGGTCATTTACAGATGATCTCTTTTCCTGAGGAATGGCTATTTCTCCATATGTACAATCCGCGCGAGCCTATGCTGAAAACTCCGTGGTCTTCTTGTCCTGCTCTCTCTCATTTTTTCGAGCTGCGGCTCATTTCGCGGACAGGGCGATCCGATAAAGCATTGCCTGTAAGAACTCCTCCTGGATATGAAATCGTGCCTACTGCCGAGGGTAAAGCTCTAGCTTCCTACTTGATGAGCTTGGATCGAGGTCCTGTGAATCGTGAGGATGGATCAAGAATACCTTCTGGCGATCTTGAAAAAAGGCCATGGAGAAATCCGGGTGCAGTTGTTTCCCCTCTTGATCTATCGAAGGCGCAAATGGCGGCAAAAAAACGTGAATTGGCGCGAGGTCAGGCTATTTACCTTGCAAAATGCGCTGTTTGCCATGGAGCGGACGGGAAGGGAGATGACGTTAATTACCCCCCTCTGAAAGATTCGGAATGGATTTCAGAAAAAGGGGGGAATATACTTGTGGATATTATTAGAAACGGACTTGATGGTCCTATACAGGTCAGAGGAAGGGACTGGAATTCCATCATGCTTCCTCCTGGAGTCAGTACTGTAGATGATCTTATTCCCTTAATGAACTATCTGCGAACAAGCATGAGTTCAAACCCTCTTGAACCAGTTTCAAGAGGGCAGGCAATTCAATGGTGGGATGACTCCTCCAAATAATTATTGAGGTTGAGAGTTCACTTCACTCGCAGGAATGCAGGAGGAAGAGCCTTCTTGGCTTTCTTGAATATTTTGAAGATCTGGGACACGGAGATATCCTTTGGCAATATCATCAAGGAATTTGGCGATACTGATTCTTAAAATACTTGAACGGTTGACATGAAAGCGTTTAGCTGCTTGGTCAATTCTTTCATATTCTTCATGACTAACTCTGAATACAAGTGTTTTCGTCTCCTTTACAGTGGGGTCAGACTACATATTGGTGTAATACAAAATAAAAAAGAGAAAATCAACTTTTTTTCGAGTAATACTCAAATATGTCCAAAAATAAAGAGCTGGAATTGAACCGGAGAAGCAGAGTTGGACAAGGAGGGGGGAAAAATTACCTATTTGATTGCATCCATGGCAGCCTGTTTGATTTGGAGAGCCATGGAGCTGAGAGCGTTTGCACGAGTGGGTGCAAGATGATCCCTGAGACCTGTTCGGTCGAGCTGGTTGATGTCTGCCTTGACGATTTCTTCGGCAGTCAGTCCGGAAAGCAGTCGGATGAAAAGGGCAATGAGCCCTTTGGTGATTAGAGAATCGCTGTCGGCTTCCAAAATGATATGACCTTGATCATCAATAGTATGAAGCCAGACTCTTGACTGACATCCCTTAATGAGGCGTTCATCCGTCTTGAATTGTTCGTTGAGCCGAGGAAGTTTTTTCCCAAGTCCGATAATGTATTCGTAACGTTCCGTCCAATCTTGAAAAAGATCCAGTTCGTCAAGGAGCTCCTGAAGGCGTTCTTCGTAATTCACCGAGTGGAGAGGGCAAGGATTCAGGAAATTTGGCGGGATTGAGCCAACATCGAAAGAACGGCTTTTTGGGCATGAAGCCTGTTTTCCGCTTCTGTGAAAATGACGGGAGCGAATTGCTCCAGTATCTCTTCGCTGATTTCCTTGCCTCTGTAGGCAGGAAGGCAGTGAAGGACGCTTGCCTTTGAGTCTGCGAAGCTCAAAAGCTTAGCGTTGACTTGGTAGGGCGTGAAGTGTTTTTCTTTCTCTGCACCTTCGGCTTCCTGCCCCATCGACAACCATGTATCGGTATTGATTACTGTAGAACCTTTAACCGCTTCGATTGGGTCGGAGGTGAACATAACGTTCGGGCAATCAAGTCTCTTGCGAAATTCTTTAGAGGGCAGATAGGAATCGGGACCACCGATTGCCAGCTGAAAGCCGAGCCTTTTCGCTGCCCACATCCATGATCTTGACATATTGTTGTCCCCATCGCCCATGAAGCTGATTTTCATATCCTTCCATGAGCCGACACCATAGACTTCTTCAATAGTCAGCAAGTCGGCGAGAATTTGGCAGGGATGCTCTTCATCGGTAAGAGCATTGACTGTCGGTATTCCGGAATAGGAGGCAAAATCTTCTACTTCGTTTTGACCATAGGTACGAATGGCAACTCCGTGAATCATGCGGCCGAGAACTCGTGCCGTATCCTTGATTGGTTCTCCGCGCCCGAGCTGAATATCATGGAATGACAGGAACATGGGTCGACCGCCAAGTTCGCTGATGCCGACTTCAAAGGAAACCCTTGTCCTCGTTGATGACTTGGAGAAAATCAATGCCCATGTCTGCCCCTCGAGAGGAAGCTCCGTATGATTTTCTCTCTCAGCCTTGAGGCGATGTCCCAAGGCGAGTAGCTCTTGAATCTCTTGAGCACTAAGTTGTTCAATGGATAAAAGGTTTTTCATGGAGTTGTCGTGTTGAAACAAAGCCTAAAAGATAGGGCGGTGACGATAGAAAAGGAAGAATAAATTGGTGCATCATACGGTATTGATAGGAATCATGTTTGAATAGGAAGTCTGTTTTCTTCTTCAGATATGGTGACTTTCCATTTGGAAGAACGAGGGAATTCCGATAGGATGCTTTCTATGGAAAAAATGCCATTGCTGGTCTACACCAAAGCGAGGAGTGAGCGCATGGGAGGATTCCGGGATTGGTTGCAGGCTAATTCCGGATATTTTGAGGTGATTGAACCGGATAGCCCGGAATCTATGGGAAAATTTGTCAAGGGCTTTGCCGAAGCAGGCGTTCCCGGTGT
>F157a_European_Toad__coassemble_219_pt1 | contig 10542 bp, 8 predicted proteins | sample F157a_European_Toad__metabat2_high_PE_005 | metagenome-assembled genome bin F157a_European_Toad
CATCAAGTGGGGCTTCTTCTGTTTTACTCTCATTAGCACAAGTGAATCTTTATCCGGTTGTGATTTTGCGCGAACTGGGGGGCTTGCAATCATCGCTCTCCTGAACATATTGAATCGAGAAAAGCAACAACCCTCCCAACTCAATCCTCATCGCTTTGCTCTTCGATCGTATGCGCATAAAACGTTTTTCCTCACTCTAGAACTTCCTTGTACGCCGTGACCAAAGACGCTCCTGCCCCACCGAAAAGCAGGAAACAAATGGGGGATCATAATAAATGGGAAGAGCTTTTTTTGGAGGAAGCCATGGAGTTTTTTAGAGAAATTCCAATGAATAGGCAATGGGTAAATTCAGTTATTTTCAGATTTTTTGAATAAAGCGGATTTATAATCCGATGTCAATTTTTTCCTCATTCGGCATAACTCCTTATTCTTAGGAAGTATTCGTTCGTTTGGTGGAGAAGGTATCCTTTTTTTATTACATTTCGCAGATTTTGAATTTTTTGAAAATTATTTATTATAAACTATATACGAATAAATAAAGCGGATTATAAATCCGATACTTTTTTCCTGTATGAACTTATTGACTGGAAGAAAAATATCAAGAATACCTGTCGGACGCTGTGTTGGAATTGTGCTCGTTTTGTTCTGTTATTGCGGCAATGTATCATTTGCCGATTCGTCGTTTGGTGTGACGGCTGAAGAAATTCACGGAGAATCGGGAATGAAATCTGGCAAGCGCGATTCAGGCAGTCAGAAATCTCATGGTGCTTCATCCATACGACAGGAAATTTCCGAGGGCGAATTCAGGCTGAAAGAGTGCACCTTGCCATCCCATTTGATATGCCTGCCGGGTGATTGCTCCACGGATGGAGGCGCAAAGCAGGAGAATTTCACATCCGGGCGGGTGGTTGTCGGGTCATGGGATAAAAAAGGAGCGGCTGCAACGTGGCAGCTTGATGTTCCGGAGAGCGGAGAATATGTCGTTGAAATGATATGTGCCGCTCCCAAGCCTGAGGGAACGAAGATGCTTTTCAAGGCTGGAAAAGAAGCAAAGCCGTTCTCCCTTCCTCGGACCTGTCAGGGAGCTCTCTTCTCTCAGGCATTTCCAATCGGTTCATTCGTTCTGGAGAAGGGCAAACAGAATGTTTCTCTCCATCTTGAAGAAGATGCCGGGAAGGCATTGTGGCTTGATTCCGTGAGAATTATTCCCAAAAGGGATTGGGTTGAAGGGATCAAATTGTATCCTGAAAATTTTTATCGCTTGAATGGACTTCGCTTCGATCGAAACAAGCAGTTCAAGTTCTCTCTGCCAGTTTTATGGGGTTCAAAATCGCTCGCTAATTTGATTTGTTGGCGGGTTGATGTGCCGAAAACGGGACGCTACAGGGTCGAGCTCGATTACACATGCGCCACTCCAGGCTGGAAGGCTCGCCTGATTTTGGGTATTTCCTCTGAATTCGTGTGGCAGGTTCCCGCAATGGCTGCTTCTGAAAACTCGTGGAAGACCTTGTCTTTGGGAGAGTGTTCACTAAAGGCAGGGCAAATCGCTATCCGTATTTCTGCGGAAGATAAATCCAGCTCCGATCTTCGTTTTATGGATATTTACTCCATCAGGCTTATTCCCGTGGAGGTCGGAGAGCAAAACAGGACTGCCCTGGAGGCGGGTGAAGAATAGTTCACTTCTTGTTTGTTGTTTCCTCCCTCGTGTCTGTGGTATAACCAGATCATGAACGAGCGTTCCCTCCCAAGAATCCTGATAATCAGTGCCGGTTATGGCGAAGGCCATAACAGTGCGGCAAAGGGGCTTGCCGAGGCGTTGAAGGGTGTGGCGCATGTGCGTGTGACGGATGTATGCCAAGAGGCGATGCCGAAGACGTTCAAACTGACTCGGAGTGGGTATTTGTGGATGATTTCTCGAGTTCCTTGGCTGTGGAAAATTTTCTATCAGGTTAGTGACAGGGTTGATATGTCGCGAGGTGGCGCAGGGCCTCTCGCCCCGATTGAGAGGAAGCTCGAGTCATTGATGAAAGAGTGGCAGCCCGATGTGCTTGTTTCGACCTATATGGTGTATCCGTATATGCTCGACCGGATCGCGAAACGAAGAGCAAAGAGAGTCCCTTATATGACGGTGGTGACGGATTCTATCGTCATCAACAAGTCGTGGTTGTGCTGCAATAGCGATTTGTGGTGTGTGACAGATTTATGGACGTGCGAGGAGATGGAGCGTCGAGGTGTTCCTTCCGGCAAGATTCGAGTGACCGGGTTTCCCGTCTCTCCCCATTTATCGGAAGCAGTCAAGGGAGGTTCCGGGGATTCGTGGAAGCCGGGCGAAGCGTTTCGAGTGCTTTATTTCCCTCAGGGGAAGCCAGCAGGCGCGGCAGACGATCTGGATGCCATTTTCAAGGCGGGCGACGATGTCCGGGTGACCTGTATTCTCGGGCGGCGTTTCCGGGCTGTATACCCCCATATTAGGGAGATGAGGAAGCGTTATGGTTCCCGGCTCCTGATACGTGGGTGGACAAGGCGCATTCCCGAGTATTTAGCGAGCCACCACCTTGTTGTGGGGAAGGCTGGTGGGGCCACCGTTCACGAGGTGCTTGCGGCTGGCAGACCCATGCTGGTGAATTATTTGCTGCCGGGGCAGGAGGAGGGGAATTGCCTCCTTTTGGAGCGTCTCAATGCTGGCGAATATGTTCCTCATTCATCCGGTTTGACGAAGGCTCTCTCCGCTTTGATGTGCGATGGGGGCAGCTTGTGGAATGAGAGAAGAGAGTCGCTCAAGTGCGCCTCCATGACGGGCGGAGCTTCGGCGATTGCCGGATTTGCCTTGCAGTTGGCAGCAGAGCGAGGTAAATGAGCCGAAGCGTGACTTACCTGCTGATCGATAATTCCAATACCCGGACGAAGTATGTTCTTTCGTCTCCCGAAGCTCTTTTGGGAGCTCGCATCGTGATTCCAACCCGTGAGGTGAGCGTTGAGCGGCTTGCGCGCGAGCTGGAGGGGATGGAGTGTGATTTTGTGGTCATTTCTTCGGTCGTTCCCCGCGTCTCGGAGTTGTTGAGAGAATGGTTTACCAAGCCCTGTCATGTGCTTACCTGTGAGTCGAAGATCGGGGTCGGTATCGACTATCCCCACCCCAGGATGTTGGGTGCTGACCGCTTGGCGAATGCCGCCGGGGTTGTAGCTTATTATGGGTTTCCGGCGATTGTCGTCGATTTTGGTACGGCAGTCACATTTGATGTTATCGGAAGCAATAACGCCTACCAAGGTGGTGTGATTGCTCCGGGGCTGGCTTCGATGGGCGATTATTTATCCCGTAATACCGCCCAGCTTCCGGCGATCGATCCCCAAGAGCCCCATCATGCGATTGGGAGGTCAACGGAAGAGGCGATGCACGCAGGGGCTGTGTATGGCTACCGTGGAATGGTAAAGGAGATTCTTTCCCGCCTTGAAGAAGAAATGTGCTGTCGTCCCGTTGTGGTCTCGACGGGAGGCGATGCCGCCTTGATTTCCAAAGGGGTTTCGCGCATTGATTACGTGGATGGCGATTTGACCTTAAACGGGTTGAGAGTTATCGCCAATTTGAATTTTCCTTCCTGCTGATCAGCCCGGATTTTTCCAGAATTTCATGAGAAGCAAATCAAGGCGTCACCGACAGCAAAAACCAAATCCTCCGTCGATAAAAATGAGCAGGATATTGAAAAATGGGGGTATGTCAGAAATGTCGCTGAATTGTTGGAAATGTGTTGCCTTTATTCTTCGGGCAATGTAGAAGAAAATCACTTTAACTACAAACACCATGGCTGACATTGAAAAACAGGTGACAGATATCATCGTCGAGCAACTCGGCGTAGAAGCCGACAAGGTTACAACCAACGCCAAGTTCATTGAAGATCTTGGTGCTGATTCGTTGGACACTGTCGAACTCGTAATGGCTTTTGAAGAAGCTTTCGACATCGAAGTTCCGGACGAAGACGCTGAAAAGCTTCAATCCGTTGCTCAGGTTGTTGAATACATCAACTCCCACAAGTAATTAAGGCTGATCCTTGATTTGACAAGGATTAACCCTTTGATAGGCGGTTCCCGTTTTCAACGTGGAGCCGCTTTTTTTCTCACGGGCAGAGCTTTTCATGTATTCCGAAGACGACATTCAGTACGCACTTGAAGAAACTCGGGTGATTTACGAGCCGGATCGCCGAATCAATACGTTTGGCGAGACGAGGTTTTCCTTTGTCCTCATCAGTGAAGATATGGACAAGGCGGGGCTTACGCATGTCCGCAGTGGATGGGTGGAAGCCGAACGCCCCAAGATCATTCGCCCAGATGCCTACAAGCAAATTGACTTTGAAGGGTTTGGTGAAGACGGGAAGCGTTTTTTCGATTGGCTTTCTCATCAAGGCAAAGCATTCCAGTCTCTGATGCAGTATGGATTCCAGTTTCGCCGTTCGGAAGTCGAAGAGGAGATTTTGCATGAATCGTTTGAGAGCGTAAAGGGTCGCATTGTCGAGCAGGTGCGGGATTCGGGAGATCCCTTGAGGACAGTTATTGCCGGGGTTGATGATGCATGGGAAGTCTGCCTCTTGAAGTTTACCATGGAGATGGTACAAAAATCACATGAGATCAATTTATTCGATTTTAGGCGCAAGGGGCTTTTGTAGTCTCTTGGCTCTCATCTGTTGCACGGGGGATGCCTTGGCGCAGGAGAATTATTCCCTATGGCCACGCCGCCCGGCAGCCTTGGAAAAGGCTCAAATTTTGGCGGCGGAAGGCCGCATCAAGGAAGCGGAGGCGGAATTGGCTCCCTTGTTGAAGAAGGATGATGTTGTTGGCAGGGAGGCTCGCGAGGCTCTCGGCAAAATCAATATAAGAATCGCCCTCAATCCCAAAACAAGTGGAGCGCATGTCTATACCGTCCAGAGGGGAGATACATGGATAGGCTTGGCTCGCCGGGCGAATTGCCCTCTGGATTATTTGATGTACCTCAACCAGCTTTTTGAACTCAAGGGGCTGCAAGTAGGGCAGAAGGTTCTGCTGGGAAAACTGGATTATCGGGTTGAGATCAATGCTCCCCAGCGCGAAGTTTCGCTATGGAAGGGAGATTCGTTCATCAAATCTTATCCGATTTTGATGCAGCGCGACCCGGGTAAGGAGAACACGGCAACGGCAGTTTTTTCGGAAATGGGAATGAATGAAGGGCAAATTGTGAAGGTTTCATCGCCTGTGTTTGCGGCGGCGGATAAGACGATTTTGCTGGGCAAGGGTGAGCTGGTAATCGGCTCGGCTCTCAATGGCAAGATGCCCAAGGATGGCTTTTACCTCAAGAGGGAGGACTGCAATGAGCTTTCTTTGCTCGTCCGTAAGGGGAATGAGGTCAACATCATCCGCAAATTTGAGATTCCCAAGCCATGAGGATTGTTATTCAGCGCGTTTCGAGCGCAAGCGTCGAATCGGAAGGCGAGATTCTGGGAAGCATAGACAGGGGGCTCATGATTCTTCTCGGGATTGAAGAGATTGATGGTATGGAAGATGTCGAATGGCTGTGTAAAAAAGTTGTCGATATGAGGATTTTCCCCGATGAAGAAGGGCGGATGAATTGTTCGCTGAAAGATGCTCGGGGCGAGGCTCTTGTCATCAGTCAGTTCACCTTGCATGCTTCGACTAAAAAGGGAAATAGACCCTCCTTTATCCGAGCCGCCCGTGCGGAACACGCGATTCCTTTGTATGATGCCTTCAAGGCGCATCTTGGCGGCTTGTTGGGTTTCCCCGTGGCATCGGGTAAATTTGGTGCCGATATGCAAGTTTCTCTCTGCAATGACGGTCCGGTCACCATCGTCATGGATTCCCGGGCGAGGGAGTGAGCTTCCCGCTATTTTCCTTTTTGAGAGGGGTACGGAAAACCCGGCATCCGCAAAGGGAGCGCCGGGTTGCAAAAAACTGGTGAATGATTTTCTAATCAGTTTTCTTCAGGTTCGGGCGATTCGTCGTCTGCCTGCATGTTTGTTGCCCGTTCGGAATCCTGTTGAGGGGTTGGGCGAGCAGGGTGTTGTTGCTGGTCGTGCGGATGCTTGCGGCGGGCTTCTTCCTGCATAAAGAACTCGGCGACGCGGAAGGAGCGTTTGGCGGCTTCACGCGAGGTATTGTCATCCATGAGAGCCAGCCCTTCTTCGGTCACTTCGGCGAGGAAGATTTTCCAAGCGCGTTTGGCGAGTTTTCCTGCATCAATCTTTTTGTTGACGGCGGGAGCGTTGTCCTGCGCTCCGCGAGGCTCTTCCTGGCGATCATCATTCTGCCTTCTGTTGCGATTGCGGTTGCGGCGCTTGTTGCGGCCGTTGCCGAAGGTGGATTCACCGCCTACGGTCTCAGGCTGGGAGAATCCGTCGGAAGGAGATGAATCATCATGGCTACGGTTTTCCTGCGGTTTTGGGCGGAAAGATTCGCGGCGAACCTGAATGAAAGGTTGTTTCGGGCGGGACTGCTGGCTTGCATTTTCTGGAGCGGTCACTTTTTCCGTTTGCGTCCTTTGCGTTGCTTCCGTCTTGGCTTCCTTGCGCTCTTCTCCTGAATGAGGAGAGGAGTTTTTGGTGCGGGATGGTTTTGGCGCGGATTTCTTCTCCGTGACAGGCGAAGCCGGGGTGGGAGGGGTCGCCGAAATGCTGGTGATTGCGGCATTGGTCGCCGTCTTCTTTCCTGCCGCAACTTTTTTAGTCGCGGCTTTAGGGGATTTGCGAACTGGGGTTTTTTTGACCGGCTTCGATTTCGGAGCCTCTTCGTCTGCTGGTTTTTTTGCCATAGAAATAAAACTTGAGATCACTATGAAGAGAGAAGGGCGCTTTGTCGAGCTTATCCTATTTTCCCGCCATCAGGCAGGAATAAGGCCTGATGGGATGGTGTATTTCTTCCTGATTTTTCAGGAGTAAGTGCTATTAAGCGCGTCTTTTGCGGCGGAAGCTTGCCAGAATGGCTCCGGCGAGGAGGAGAGCCGAAGTGGAGGGTTCGGGTATCGATTCTGTTTTTTCGAGGACGACAGATCCCGTTTTCCACCATGCGGAATCACCGGAAATGGATTCTTTACTGACGTTCCAGCCTTCTGACTGAAGGAATGCGTCAAGAACGATATTACTCAGGCTGCTGGTGTCGTCTCCGGCGAATATTTTCGAGAGGTCGGCATCCTTTCCGAAGAGGTGAATGGTAAACTTCGTTTCGGCACCGAGTGAATTGATTGCAGCTTGATTGATATTCAAGGAGAGCTGGGTCATTCCCCCGATGTTGTAAGCACCGCCGTTGCCGATGGCGAATTTCGCACTGGTGATTTCCCTGTTGCCAGTGATTCCGCCGATAGAGTCGGCTCCATACGAGAGGGCGATGTGGTTGCTGATGAAGCTTGTGCCGTTGCTTGCCGACGCGCCGCTACCTTCACCCAGAGTGATATCGCTCAGGGTGGGGGATTGGAAAGAGGTGGAGGCATCAAGTGTGATCGCTGATCCCGAAACGATTCCCGAAAGGGTTGCTTTGTTATTGGCAGTGGAGAGGGTGACAGAATCAAGCTTGCCGCCGCTGACGGAAATGGCTGCCTGTTCACCGTTTGTCATTGCTGTGGTGAGGATTCCCCTGTCGCCGAGTGTGGCGGTTTTAACCGTGGCTGTAGAGTTGGCTACAACCCGGATGGTGCGGTTTTCCACGCCGTTGTCGTTGACCACGTCAAGCGTTGATTTCCCTGACATGAAAATGTCGCCCGTTCCGAGCGTTCCCTTGTCCTTCAGCGCAACGGTTCCATTGCTGATATGGGTTCCTCCGGTATAGGTGTTCTTTTCGGTGAAGATGACTGTTCCTTTCGTGGCAATGTCAACGGAACCCGTGCCAGATATTTCCTTGCCGTATGTTTTGACGACGTTTCCGTAATCCATGGCGAGCTTGGAATTGTTGATGATTTTCCCGTTCCAGTGTCCGGTTGTTCCCCCATTGCCAATGCGGATGGTTCCCTCTGCAATAGTGAGAGTGCCCGTCGTGGTGTTGTCATTGCTGAGGGTGAGCGTTGCAGCGCCGTTTTTGACAAGGTTGGTGGCGATTGTTCCGTCATGGCCTCCGTTGATGAATTGCCCCTTGAAAATGTCATTGTCTGTCTGAGTCACGTAAATGGTCGGCCTGTTGCCAACCGTCGAGCTGAGGATGCTTTTGCTCATGCCGATGGTGGAAAGAGATCCGAGTTCTCCAGTTCCTGATGAGAGATTGCCCCAGTAGAGCCTGTTTTGGGAGCTGGAGTCGGAAATAGCGATGTTTCCATTCTGGAGGATAACATTATAAAGAACAGTCGTGCTGGAGTTTTCATCTCTGATGGAGAGGTCTTGATTATTGTCGTCAAGATTCACCAAGAGCGAGCCGCTGAATAGGGTCAAGTCTGAATACAAGGCGACCGAGCCTCCGGACACTTCGAGGGTGCCTTTTCCGCTTATATTTCCGACAAGGTTGTGAGTGGTGTAAGTACCGTCTTCCTTTTTACCTTGATGGAGATGGGCTATTCCGTCCACAATGTCCATGCTGGCGAGAAAGTCATGGATGAGAATGCCGGACAATTTGCCTTTTCCCTGTTTGGAGATGATGGCGTTCTGGTTGGAGCCCAAGCCGCCGCCGAGCAGAAGTCTCGAATTTTCGAGGATGTTGATGGTGGTAGTCTTGGCGTTGACGAGAGTGATGTTGGTAAAATAGGACGCATCAATATCTCCTTCCACGACAAGTTGCCCACCGTCGAAGGTGAGGTTGGAGAGATTTTTGAGGGCTCCCGAGTTGTAGAGCTCCAGCGTGCCGCCGTCTTTGAGAATGATGGAACCCGAGCCGAGGCAGCCGTTATAGGGTGCCGCTTGCGTGGTTCTGATGATGCCTCCTTTCGAAACGACCGTCGTTGCTGATCCCAGTGAATTTTCGGCATAGGCCCAAAGGATTCCTCCCGCGACCTTAATGTTGGCTCCTCCCATGGCATTATTAACGGTGGCGTAAACGATGCCTCCGTTGATGGTGAGATTGCCGCTGCCGATGGAGTTTTCGGCATTTGCATAAAGAGACCCCTCATTGACGGTGATCCCCTTATGGTTCACGTTTGAGCTGTTGAACGTGAGCTGCCCCCCCTCCATGATAATGTTTGAAGAGCCAAGGGCATTTTCTTCTTCAAGGAAAACATGACCGCCTTCAATGGTGAGACTCCCCGTTCCGAATGAATTTTGAGCATAGGCGTGGATGCTGCCTCCCTTGATGTTTGTGCCGCCGGAATAGGTATTGCTCGTTCTGATGTCGAGGTTTCCGTTTCCTGTTTTGTAAAGGGATCCCGACCCTTTGATGCCGTACCCCCCGCTGGATTCAAACGAGTAATTGGCGTTTCCCTGAACGATGATTTTGGAAGGTGCGACGTTTGATTGCAGGCTGATGACTTTCTTTTCATCATCATTGCCGTTTTCACCAAAGATGACGCTGTCGCCGTCATGGAAACGGCTGTCTTCATGACCAGTCCAGCTATCTCTGTCGTTTTTGACTTCCCAGATGCCGCCGGAAGAAAGCTTCCAAGTCAACGTTGCCATGTCGGGCGAGGCATAGAGATAGACCTGGTTTGTGTTTCCGTCTACGTAATGAACTGTCTGATTCGGATCATTCGGGTCGATCCATGTTGTGCCGCCCGTGTAAATCATGTATTTTTGGCGTGCCGTTCCCGTCTCCGGAAGCCCCGTGAGGGTGAGAGATTTCCCTTCTCCTTCGAGGAGGTTCTTCCAATTGATGCCGGAAAGATCATTGCCGGCGGTGAAGAGCAGGTAATAGCCTGCATTCGTGACGAAGTTGCCATTGAGGAAAGCAAAGTTGAATGTATTCTGGGCATTGGCGTTGATGGAAAATGTGCCAGAAATATTAAACAGGTTGAAGGATGGGTTGTCCGCTGCTCCCATGATGAATTCCATCGACCCTCCGTTTAGTGTCAGATTTCCGTCAATATAGCTGCCCTTGGCATTCCAGACCTTTTGGTCGGTTGTCAGGGTAAGCCCCGTGTCGATGCTCATCGTGCGGTCGCTTTTTAGTGTCGTACCGCCAGTAATGATGATTTTGCTGACGTCTCCCCATTCTCCGGTTCCGGTGAAGGCAAGCGTTCCTTCCTTAATATGGATAGTGGGGGGGGGTGTTCCTTGTGACTGGATGAGCTTGCCCTCTGTGATATTGAGCGTGCCGGCGCCGAGTTTGGTAAAATTGCCCGTACGGTACGTGCTGGTTTCGTAGCCGCCATTTTTATCGTAGACGCCTTTGTTTTTCAATGCCCAGTTCAGGGAGGCATTCGCATCGGTGACCTTGATATTCCAGTCGCCTGAGTCATTGAAAAGGGCGTTTGTCAAATTGACGGTGCCCTGCCCGGCGAATTCAAGTGTCGATCCGTTGTTGAGAATGATTGGTGCGCCCGCAATCTGAGTGCTGCCAATAATCTGACCATCGGAATTGCCGAGATTTTTTGCTTCGGTGAAACGGATGGTGCCTCCTGCATTGGCGTAGATGCCGTAAATAGAGGCGTTGTTG
>F157a_European_Toad__coassemble_220_pt1 | contig 10484 bp, 6 predicted proteins | sample F157a_European_Toad__metabat2_high_PE_005 | metagenome-assembled genome bin F157a_European_Toad
ACTCATGGTGGTCGTACCGAGGCGGAGCACGGACGAGAAACGTCGGCTGGCGCATCGACTACTTCTGCATCTCCCCTCAACTTCTCGGCAACCTCAAAACGGCGGAAATCTACCCTGAAATCTCCGGATCAGATCACTGCCCCGTCTCCATCACGCTCGATTGACCGGCATGCAATTTCTGGTCATCGGCGCAGGCAAACCCGCCCTCACCTATGCCAAAAGCGGTGTTGAGCTCTACATGAAGCGCCTTCAACCTTTCGGCAAGACGCAACTCAAGTGGATCAAAGACGGATCTTCGGCGGATGTCTCCGCCCGACTGCTTGACGCCAGCGAAGGATGCCTCCGCATCGCCATGGATGAACGCGGCGAACTGTGGACGACCAGCCAATTCACCGGCATGGTGAAACAATGGCAGCTCCACTCCGTCAAAAAAATAGCCTTCCTCATCGGAGCCTCCGACGGGCATACCGATGAACTCCGCTCCCGCTGTGACAAGCTCATGGCTCTCAGCAAGCTGACGCTCCAGCACGAGCTAGCCCTCGTCGTCCTGCTAGAGCAACTGTACCGCACCCACACGATCATTGCGGGCACGCCGTATCATCGATGATGGCAACTCAGAGGCAAAGCTCAAATCCTTTGAATTTCTTTGTTTTTTTACCTACCTTCAGGATACCTCTTTTGCCTCTGGTAATTTTATCAGTACCGTTGTAATCAACATCTCCACAAAGCCTGTAGCCGCCGCCGGAGACATGAATCGTTTGATACTTTGTATCCTCGCAAAGTTGCTCATTATTCCATGTATCACCCTTTGTTTTAAATCCCATCTTGCGAGCGGTAGTTCTAGTGGAATCCCGTGTTTTGACCGGGCTGGCATGAGTGACACGTGCATTGGGGATGTCGATTGTTCCCTCAAACATATGGTCGCCTATCTGCTTGAATGTAGAGCAGGAAGAGAGCAAAGAGAGGCTCAATCCCAATAAAATAGAGAGAAGAGATATTTTTTTCATAGATTATTTTTGTAAATTTTACTTTTTCTTAATTAGCATTATTCTTCAAAAAAATCTATTTATTTCTAATTGTGTACCTCATAAACAATTAGACTTCAAAAAGTAAAAATAATTTACAATGTATTCACTAGCAGCACATTAATTCTGTTTCTTCTCCAAAAACTTTTCAATGAACCTTTGGCAGACTCTTCTCTTTTAAGCAGGATGCTCTTCCCGCGGCAATAAATTTTCAAGGTATTGCCTTTTTCATCCAACGTGGCACTTGCGTAATCGTCATCATTTACAAACGATATCTTTCCGCATTAATAGATTATTCGCAATACATCTAAAAGTATGCCTATCTCACAAACTTGTATAGAGAAAAAGACAGCGTTCAATTCATGGGAAAAAACTGAATTCTCATTCAATCAGTCAAACATCGATAATTCGGCGGCAAGATCCGGGCAGCGTTCGACCTTGAGGTTTTCACCGAGTTCCAGCAAAACGGAATTCCCCAGGGTGTTCTTAATGTTGACATAAACGGGAGATTTCCCCGGATATTTTTTCAAAATGGTTCTGACGTGTTGCAATGCTTCCCTATCATGACGAGCAGGCGACATGGTAATGGTCAAGGGCTGGCTTTTCGAACTCGCTGACTTTTTGCGGGATTCAATCAATTCGACACCTTGCGCGGCAACGCGCTTGCCTCCCGTCCGGTCGTCTTCCTGAATGTTGACGCGCATGGAAACAAAGGCTCCCGGTTCAAGAGGAGGGTCGAAGGCACAGACCTTCTCGTAAGTTTCCGACCAGAGGAGAACTTCGGTGATACCCGTGAAGTCTTCCAGCGTCAAAATCGCAAATTTCTTCCCGCTCTTGCTCATCTTGGGGACGATGCTCCTCACCATGCCTGCCATGGATTGACGCTTGCGCAGCTCTTCCTTGTCCATATCGTCCAGAAGACCAATTTTCGTATACTTGTCGCTATCGATAACGCCGCGCATCGTGTCAAGCGGGTGACCGCAGAAATAATAGCCGAGCAATTCCTTTTCATCTGCCATTCGCTGGTTTTTTGGCCATTCTTCGACGGGTCTTTCCTTGCGGGCGGAGGAGGATGTTTCAAATGTCATGTCGAAGAGCGAGCCCTGCCCCGCCGCCTTATCACGGTGGGTTTCAGAAGCCGCCGTCAGGCAGGTGTCGATACGATCAAAAATTTTGCAGCGAGGTTCGTTCATCCAGTCAAACGCTCCGCCTCTCACAAGGCATTCGAGGTTCTTTTTATTCACGGAGCGTGCATCAAGCCGATTGCAAAGATCCTCCATGGATTTGAAGTTTCCGTTGCGTTTGCGCTCTTCAAGGAGTTGTTCGACAGCACCACCGCCCACATTCTTGATGGCGGCAAGCCCGTAGCGCACCGCCCACTTGCCGGAGTTCTGCTGTTCCGGGCAAAACTTGGCGATAGACTTGTTGACATGGGGAGGAAGCACTTCAATGCCCATACGGTTTGCCTCGGTAATGAAGACGCCGAGTTTATCGGTGTTGTTCATTTCGTTGGAGAGCAACCCGGCAATGAATTCAACCGGATGGTTGGCTTTCAGATACGCCGTCCAATAGGAGATATGCCCATAGCAGGCAGAGTGCGATTTATTGAATCCGTACCCGGCGAATTTTTCAATTTTGGAGAAGATGGCATCAGCGAGACTTTCATCGATATCATTCGTCTTTTTACACCCCTCAATGAAATGTTCCCTTTCCTTCGCCATTTTCTCGGGGTCTTTTTTACCCATGGCGCGGCGCAGAAGGTCAGCACCGCCAAGCGTGTATCCGGCAAGAAGTTTGGCGGCATTTTGCACCTGTTCCTGATAGATCATGACTCCGTAGGTTTCACCGCAAACCTGTTCGAGCAAAGGGTGCTCGTATTCAACTGCCCTGATGCCCTTCTTCACCTCGATCATTTCATCCATGAACTGCATCGCACCGGGGCGATACAGAGCAAGAAGGTCGATAATGTCCTCAATTTTCTGGATGCCGTATCTCCGGCAAGTGTCCACAAATCCGCTGGATTCCAGCTGGAAGACGCCCATCGTGTCTCCTCTGTTGAGCAGGGAGAGGGTTGCGGCATCATCCAGCGGCACCTTGAGGATGTCAAAGTCAGGATGGTGGGCGCGGATGTAGTTCACGCTGTCCTGCATCATGGTCAGCGTCTTGAGCCCGAGGAAGTCCATCTTCAAGAGTCCTACTTCTGTAATGGCTCCCATATCAAACTGGGTGACAACACCCCCTTCGTTATCTCGCGTCAGCGGCACGTGCTCGTCAAGGTCACAGTCGCCAATCACGATCCCGGCGGCGTGAACGCCTACGTTGCGCACAAGGCCTTCCAGCCGGATGGCGTATTCCCAAAGCTGGGTATAGGTTTCATTTCCGCGGACGAGTTCCCGCAGTTCTTCCTTGGCTGCGTATTCCTTCCTGAGCGTGACGCCCGGTTTTGCCTCAATAAGCTTTGATATTTGATCCGCTTCGCTGTAGCGCACATCCATCACGCGGGCTACATCGCGAATGACGGACTTCGCACCCATCGTACCATAAGTGATGATGTTGGAAACGGAGCGTTCGCCATATTTTTTGCGGACGTAATCAATGACTTCGGGGCGGCGCGTCTGGCAAAAGTCGATATCAACGTCAGGCGGGCTGACGCGTTCGGGGTTCAGGAAGCGTTCAAATATCAGTCCAAAACGAAGCGGATCGATGTCGGTAATTTCCATCGCATACGCGACGATAGAACCAGCCGCCGATCCGCGCCCAGGCCCCACGGGGATTCCATCGTTTTTCGCCCATTTGATGAAATCTGCGGTAATCAGGAAGTACGAGGCGAATTTGAGCTCGTTGATGACACCCAGTTCATAGTCGAGGCGACTTAGTAGCTCTTTGTCATTTTCGGCACGTTCCTTCCCGTAACGGAAGGCAAGCCCTTCATAACAGATTTTCTTCAAATACTCTTCCCTCGTCGAGCCGTCAGGCGTATCGAACTGGGGGTATTTTTCGGAGCTCGACGCATCAAGCTTGATTTCGACGTTGCATCGCGCGGCAATGGCGAGAGTATTGTCACACGCTTCGGGATAGTTCTTAAAAATTTCTCGCATCTGCGCAGGCGACTTGAGATAAACCTCCTTTGAATAGCGCATGCGCTTGGGGTCGGCGAGCATTTTGCCCATGCCGACGCAAATCAGCACATCGTGTGCGTCGTGGTCGTCTTCTTTCAAGAAGTGGGCGTCATTAGTCGCCACCAGCGGCAAGCCCAGTTCGCGGGCAAGAGTGACAAGCTGAGGGAGTACCTTTTTCTGCAACGGGTCGCCATGATCCTGCAATTCGACAAACAAATTGTTTTTCCCGAAAATATCCGCCAGTTCGACGAGCGTTTCACGCGCCTTATCGGTCTCGTCCAAAAGCAGCCATTCGTTAACGGGGCCGCCAAGGCATCCCGTCAGGGCAATGATACCCTCATGAAATTCCCTGAGAGTTTGGCGATCGACGCGCGGCTTGTAATACAAGCCTTCCAAATGGGCGCGGCTGACGAGCTTTACGAGGTTTTTGAAACCTTTTTCATTCTCTGCCAACAAAGTCAAGTGAGTGGCTATCTTGCGACCGGGATACGCGCGCTTGTCCGCAATGGAAAATGGAGCGAGATAGACCTCACAACCCATGATCGGCTTGATTTTTGCCTTTTGCGCATTCTGGTAAAATTCGATCGCTCCGTACATATTGCCATGATCAGTCATGGCAATGGCAGGCATGCCCTGCTCTGCGCAAAGTTTGCACATCGCATCGGTCAAAATCGCCCCGTCGAGAAGAGAAAATTCCGTATGCGTGTGGAGATGGACGAAGGAGGGAGATTCCATAAAATCAAAAGCAAAAGGCTCAAATCAGCGTGTGGCGGGGCATTGCTCACGCAATGCCTTGACGCATTCTTCAACCAAAGGAGGTCCCTTGTAGATAAACCCGGTATAAAGCTGAACGAGGCTGGCTCCTGCCTTGATCTTCTCAACGGCATCGTCACCCGTCATGATGCCGCCAACGCCAATGATCGGAATACGGCCACCCAGTTCATCAGCAAACGCCCGGATGATTCCGGTCGATTTGTTCGTCAAAGGTGCGCCTGAGAGCCCGCCTGCTTCCTGTGCCCGTTTGTGAGATTCGACTCCCTCGCGTGACAGGGTCGTATTGGTGACAATGAGACCATCAAGCCCTTCTTCGAGGAAGACTTTGGAAAGCTCGGAAACCTGCTCTTCGGAAACATCGGGCGCCACTTTCATGAACAGGGGAACCGCCTTACCCGTTTCGCGCTCAAGATTAGACTGCTCGACCTTCAAGGTCGCAAGAAGTGCGGCGGCAGCATCCGCCTGCTGGAGTTCACGAAGCCCCGGTGTATTTGGAGAAGAAAAGTTGACGGCAATATAATCCGCCACAGACCATGCGGCACGAAGGCAGGCAAGATAGTCCTGCGCGGCATTTTCATTCGGCGTCACCTTGTTTTTTCCGATATTAACGCCTACAATCCCCTTGAATGTCCTGCGCTTGAGGATATTTTCGACCCCTTCCTCAATTCCGGAATTATTGAATCCCATGCGGTTGATAATCGCCTGGTGAGGAATCAAACGGAAGAGACGCGGCTTGCTGTTGCCGGGCTGGGGACGGGGAGTCAAGGTGCCTACTTCGACAAACCCGAATCCGAGGCGGCCAAACGCATCGATCGTGTTCGCTTCCTTGTCCATCCCCGCCGCAAGCCCTACCCGGTTCGGAAAATGCAATCCGAGGATATCGACTGGATCTTGAAGAATATCGCCGCACAGAGGAGCGAGAACTTTCATGTTTTCAGCAATTCGCAGCCCGGTAAGAGTGACTTCGTGAGCCGTTTCGGCATTCAACTGAAACAGGCATTTGCGGGCAAAATGATAAAGAAAGGGGGACACGATGCGGAAAGTATAATGCCTCTATTTCCGGGGTCAAGATTGGGGAGCGTTTCCGCTCTCTTCAATGAGTGAATTTATGAAAACTTCCTCAAGCGCAAAGCGTTTAGAATCACTGAAACCGAGCTTAGGCTCATCGCCGCCGCCGCAATCACCGGAGACAAGAGGATGCCCCATAGCGGGTAGAGAACCCCCGCTGCGATGGGGACGCCGACTCCGTTGTAAAGAAAGGCGAGCCAAAGGTTCGACTTCATGTTGGAGACAGTCGCCGCAGACAAATCCATCGCCTTGGAGATTCCCATCAAATCGCCCTTCACGAGAGTCACCCCGCAACTCTGCATTGCCACGTCGGAGCCAGCCCCCATCGCAATACCCACATCGGCGGCGGCAAGAGCCGGGGCATCATTGACACCATCGCCCACCATGGCGACCACTCGACCCCGGCTTCTCATCTGGTCAACCAATTCTTTCTTATCCTGGGGAAGCATGCCTCCGTAAAATTCGTGAATTCCCAGCGAATTTGCAAGATTCCGCACAGTCGCCGTGGCATCTCCAGATGCGACGACCACACGCACACCTCGATGCCTCAACAAGGAGATAGCCCCCTTCGCGGTATCGCGAACCTCGTCACGGAACGCATACGCCCCGGCAAGCTTCCCATCTACTGCGGCAAAAATAACGGCTTTCCCGGACTCGCGCCCGGTCTCCGCCCAATCCATCATAAAACCCGTATCTATGCCCGATTTAGCGAAAAATGCAGGAGTTCCAAGCGACACGTCCTTATCCCCGACTTTACCCGACACGCCCAAGCCCGGAAATGCCTTGAAATCTTCCACTCCCAGCCATTCCACTCCCCTTTCCTTCCCCTCATGGACGAAAGCACGGGCAAGAGGATGCTCACTGCCCACTTCCAGAGACGCACACAAGGTGAGCAATTCGTGGGAATCCTCCCCATCGGCAAGGCGAGACTCGATCAAACGTGGCTTGCCTTCCGTCAAAGTCCCGGTCTTGTCGATAACAAGAGTATTCACCTTGTTCAATCCCTCAAGAGATGCCGCGTCGCGAAACAAAACACCCAGCGATGCAGACCGCCCCGACGCAACCATGACCGACATCGGAGTCGCCAGCCCCAAGGCACACGGGCATGCCACAATCAGCACCGAAACAGCACTCACCAAGCCATGAACCCATGAAGGGGGAGGCCCCCATACGCCCCATACGATAAGCGAAATCACCGCCACGACCACGACAGCCAACACAAAATACTTCGCCACCCGGTCGGCTATCCTCTGCATGGGAGCTTTCGACCGCTGCGCCTGTGCCACGAGAGCGACGATACGGGCGAGAACGGTATCCCCGCCCACCTGCTCCGCTTCCATGACCAAAGACCCGCTCGTATTCAAGGTCGCCCCGATCAACTTGTCTCCCGCCAGCTTCGGCACGGGAAGCGGCTCACCCGTCAGCATTGATTCATCCACATCACCGCCGCCGCTACGCAACACACCGTCCACCGGAACCTTCTCACCGGGCTTCACCCGGAGAAAATCCCCAACCTTCACCAATGCGAGGGGGACATCCTTTTCAGAGCCATCATTCTCGACCACATGAGCCACATCGGGAGCAAGACCCATCAATGCCTTGATCGCCTCGGCGGTTCTCGCCCGAGCCTTGTTCTCCATCACCTGCCCCAGCAAACTCAACGACATAATCACTGCCGCCGCTTCAAAATAAACAGGAATATGCCCCTCCGTCAGAAATGTCTTGGGAAACCATGCCGGAACCAGGGTCGCCGCAAGGCTGTAAACGAAGGAAACAAACGTACCAGCTCCGATCAAGGTCCACATATTGAGATTCCACGTCCTCACCGAATCCCATCCGCGAACGAGAAGCGGCATGCCGCACCACAGAACCACAGGCAAGCACAACAGCAATTCCACAACATTCTGCATCTCCGGGGGCATCCACCTCCCGACATGACCGCTCATGGCAAGCACCATCAAAGTAGCTGAAAACGGAAGAGACACGTAAAAGCGACGTTTGAAATCGGACAATTCGGGATCTTCTCCATCATGAGCGGTCGGAAACTCAGGCTCCAATGCCATCCCACACTTCGGGCAGGAGCCTGGGTGATCCTGCCGCACATCGGGATGCATCGGGCAGGTATAAATCGCCCCGGTAGAATCGTGCCGATGATTCATCGCAGGGATCTTCTTCATGCCCTTCATCTCCCCCATCGATTCCATGGGCATAGGAGGGGAGGCAGACGACACGGAGGAACTTTCCAATTCAAGCGTCATCCCGCACTTGGGGCAAAATCCGGGCTGATCCTGCCTCACATCAGGATGCATCGGGCAGGTATAAACGCCCCCTTCGGAAGCTCCGTCGCAATGTGAACATGATGCCGTTTTCATACGGGTTCGACACCAATCGCCGACATTTCGTTTCACTTTTCGCGTATACAGGCAAACTTCATTCCAAAACCTTGAAAAATAAACGCTTCGCAGACGCGGATACTTAAGCCCATCCTCACAAAATACTTGCATCCACTGCGTTTTTTTATTCTAGTTGCTACGTTCCTTCTGAACATGGGCTCGTCGTTCAATGGATAGGACATCGGTTTCCGGTACCGATGATGTAGGTTCGATTCCTACCGGGCCTACCACTTTTTTGAATGTAAGTGGTTTATTATTAAATATTAAACTTTTTTTGGAGCCATCCACCGATTTTGACGAAGAGCCAAAATTTGACATAGGTCTGCAAATTCGATATCATCTATTTGAGATGAGGAAAACATTAGCAACCATAGGAATTTTCTGTGCCGTGTGCGCTAGCGTGAATGCTGCCAGCATGATGACAGAATGGACGGGAGCAGCTGGCTCTTCCAATTTGAACGACTCCGGAAACTGGAGCAACGGAGTCCCTGCACGAGGTTCGGGCAATGCTTCCGGCCCCGATGTTATCTTTAATAACGTGGGCTCACTTGTCCTTTCCGGCAATATGGTTGATTCCTCGGATGGCGGAAGTATCACCGTTAAAGGCAGCAACAGCAACGTCACTATCTCGGGATCCCAGTATACCGGCGACATTAACGTCGGCGCTGGTTGCCAATTGTCCATGGGTCAATTGGATTTCAAAAACACCCAAATGCATCTTGACGGAATCTTTAACGTCTCTGTTTGCGGCGTTGACGGCGCATCTACACAAGACATCAACATCATCTTCGGGACAAGCGGCCTCTTCAATGTCACCCAGGGAATTTGGTCCGCAGGTAAGTTCTCCATCTCGGGACTCCTTGATACGACATCCGCCTCTCTCCCTTCAAGCGAATTCCAGTTCGTCACCCGGACTCTGGTTAGCTGCTCCCAATTTTATGACGGATCAATGAAATTGGGCAACTTCACTGCCGCGGACGGCAGTTTGCTGACCAAGACAACCTCTGCCATGAGCGGTAATGCCGCCGACTTCGCAGGGCAGTATTATGTCGATCAGGACGGGGCGCAGATCAAGGTTCAATATGTAGTGGGGGGGGGGTACTATCCCCGAGCCAACTACAGCAACACTCGGCCTTCTTGGACTCGCCGTATTGGCAATACGCCGCCGACGCGCCTGATACACACACCTCCCGATACCATCTTTTCAAAAAGAGTGCCTCGCCTCTCCGGGCGGGACACTCTTTTTTTGCCTATGATAACTGCCAAAACAGGAATTTAGAGGATATCATTTTATTCACCTGTTGGTTTAAATTGGCTGCGTCGCCCCCTTGCAAGATGGAAATATCTTTCCCTGCTCGCAGCGGAAGTTCTCTATCCGGGAAAAAGCCCTGTCAATGAAACAAAACCCTCAGCTAACAGTCAAGCTGATGCTCCCTCTCATCAGTCGAGTTATGAAATTACCGATAGGGAACTAGCTTTCAGTGCATGAGTTTATTTCGAACCCAAGCAAATAACAGCTTTTTCACGAAAAGCGCATTGGGGAGGCTCATGAACTCAGTAAGGGAGGATGCTGGCTGATCCCCTATGAATATGAAGAAAGTGGTGGGAGATGCTTACTCCGACTGGGCTGAACAGGAATAAATTCGTCGATTTTTTGATCATGCCTCTCTCGGCAGCTGAGCGAGGCGGCGGGTGAGGCGGGTATGCGCCAGAAGAATGAGCAGATAGATTCCCGCAAAGAGAGCCATGCAGCCGGGCATCATGAGGTCGGAGACGTGGTCCATGAGCCAGGATGTTCCCAAGGGGCCAGAGAGAGATCCAAGGGTAAAGCTCAAGAGGAGTGCCTGATTCATGGGAACGAGATAGTTCTTCGGTAATCTGTCACACCCGAGAGCGAGGGTGACGGGATAGAGCGAAAACCCTGCACAACCGAGGAGGAAGAGCGCAAGCGGCAAGGCATATCCCGAGGCAAGGAGGAAGCACGAGCCGATGATCGCCCATAATTGAAGTTTGATGACGTAATGCCGGCCTTTGCCATCGGCGAGCCGCCCCATCGGCCATTGCCCGAGGATGCCCGCAGCAACCAGGAGAGCCATCCAGTATCC
>F157a_European_Toad__coassemble_226_pt1 | contig 10332 bp, 10 predicted proteins | sample F157a_European_Toad__metabat2_high_PE_005 | metagenome-assembled genome bin F157a_European_Toad
ATAAAAAAGGATGCCGTTGTTTTCAACGGCATCCTGGATGAGATTTATTTGAGATTTTGCAGATTACGCCTTGGTGAAATCGGCGTTGCGCATGTCACCTGTTTCGATAAATTTGGTGTGCATTTCAAACGCTTTGGAGAGGCAATGCGGGGTATGACCGGCAGGAGTGAGGGCGACGTAGTCGCGCAGAAGCTGCTGATAATCCGGATGAACGCATTTTTCGATGATTTCTTCGGCACGTTCTCTCGGGCACTTGCCTCGAAGGTCGGCGACGCCCAGTTCCGTGACGATGATGTCGACATCGTGTTCGGTGTGGTCGTGGTGCGAGACCATGGGGACGATAGAAGAGATGGATCCCTTTTTAGCGACGGATGGGCAGGTGAAGATGGTGAGATAGCCGTTGCGAGCGAAGTCTCCCGATCCGCCAATACCGTTCATCATCTGTTTGCCAAAGAAGTGGGTGGAGTTGACTTGACCGAAGAGATCGACTTCAATGGCGGTGTTGATGCAGATAACACCGAGGCGACGGACGCATTCGGGGTTATTTGAGATTTCCTGAGGGCGCAGAAGCACGCGCTGTTTGTAGAAGTCGATGTCTTTGTACATTTCGGCGAGCATATCGTCCGAGACGGTCAGCGAGCATCCTCCCGCAAAGGTGCATCGGCCGGACTTCATGAGCGAGATGACGGAGTCCTGAATGACTTCTGTATACATTTGAAAGGCAGGGATGCTTTCGTCACGCCCCAATGCTCCGAGAACGGCGTTGGCAATGTTGCCGACTCCGGATTGGATGGGGAGGAAGGAGGCGGGGATGCGGCCTTTTTTGAGTTCATCCGAGAGGAGGGCGGCGACATTTTCGCCGATCTTATCGGTGACGGGGTCACTGTCCTTAAACGCTCCGATTCCATCGGGTTCATTCGTGTGGACGATGCCAACAACCTTGGAGGGGTCGATTTTGAGCGTGATCTCACCGATGCGGTGTGATGGGCTTGTCAGCGGAATGGGTTGGCGGTGAGGAGGGTCGGCAGGAAGGATGAGGTCGTGCATACCCTTGAGTTCCTTGGGGTGGTAGGCGTTGAGTTCAATGATGATACGCTCCGCCAGATTGCAATAGGTGGGAGAGTTGCCTCCTGCCGTGGTGAGAGTAATTTCGCCTTCGGGTGTGATTTCTGCGACTTCGATGATGGCGGTTTTGATCGTAGGGATGTGGCCATAGCGCATGTACATCGCAGTATGCGAGAGGTGCATGTCGCTGTATTGTGTGTCTCCGCTGTTGATGCGCTTGCGGAGGTCGGGGGTCGACTGATAGGGCATGCGGTGAGCGATTGCATTGGCGTTGGCGAGAGCTCCATCAGCAGAAGCACTAGTTGATGCTCCGGTGAAGAGATTGATTTTGAATGGTTTGCCGGCAGCGTGTTCAGCTTCTGCCTTGGTGGCGATGGCGCGAGGGATTGCCTTGGGGACGCCAGCAGCGGTAAATCCGCTGAATCCGATGTTTTCGTCGTTTTCGATGAGAGCTGCTGCTTCTTCAGGGGTGAGGATTTTGTAATTCATGACGTGTGGATTTGTTGTAAGCAAATTTCCTCGTGAATCCAGAGGAAAATTTTAAAAATTAGTTTTCTGTAAGTTGATTGACAGTATGAGCCGGAATGGTTCGCCTCGCTCCGTCGGGGAGAGAAAGGATTGGGGAGCCATCTTCGGCAATTCCCATAAAGGTACCTGATATGTTTTCTTCGTCGGTGGCTACGGTGACGGGTAGGAATTTTTTCCATGCTTGAAGCAGAGCTGTTGCGATGGAGGAGAGTCCTTGAGTTCTGAACCCGGTGAAGCGCGCATCAATGCAATCGGCAAGGAGGCATGCGAGCTGGTCGAGAGAAGGAGGGGAGTCCATCAGGTCGGCGATTCGCACGGGAGTATCCTTGACCAACCCTGCAAGCCTCTCGATATCATTGAAGACATTGATGCCGATGCCGATGACTGCCATTTGCGCAGAGGGGCGTTCGACAAGAATGCCCGCGAGTTTCGATTTGCCGACGAGGATGTCGTTTGGCCATCTGAGTCGGGCAGATGAGATTCCCAATGTGTCGAGCATGTCGAGGACGGCAAGTCCGGTGAGAAGGGGTAGGTGCCCCCAGTTCACGGCTGACGGTGCATCAGCATCCAGCGGTAGGGTGAATGAAGTCCAGAGACCACCTTTCTCCCCAAACCAAGTGCGGTTGAAGCGTCCGCGCCCGGATGATTGAAAATCGCAACGCGCAATGCTCCAAGGAGCGAGATGGCGAGCGAGGTCATTGGTAGAAGAAGCCTCGACCCATTCCGAGATTGTCCATTTGCCGTGTTCGTGAACCGATGGTTCGGAAATGGGCGTTTCGGACGGAATCTGCATGGAATGAACCGAGGCTGAAAAGAAACAGGGGTGTTTCGTTTATCGGGTGGCGATGTAGTAGCCTGCGATGACGGCGGTACCGATGACGCCTGCAACGTTGGGTCCCATGGCGTGCATGAGGAGGTAGTTGCTGGAGTCTTCCTTCTGGCCGACGACGTGGGAAACACGAGCTGCCATGGGGACGGCGGAAACGCCTGCCGAACCGATCAAGGGGTTGACCGGGTTTTTGCGCCAGATGACGTTCATGAGCTTGGCGGCGAGGACTCCACCACCCGTGGCAACACTGAAAGCGACGATGCCGAGGCAGATGATCAGACCTGTCTGCGGTTGAATGAAGCGTTCACCCTGCATCGTCAGACCTACGGCAGTACCGAGGAAGATGGTGACGATGTTGATGATTTCATTCTGTGCAGAAAGAACCAAGCGTTCGGTGACCTTGCATTCACGGAGGAAGTTGCCGAGCATGAGCATGCCAATCAAAGGCGATGCATCGGGGATGAGCAAGATGGTGACGATGGTGACGAGGACGGCGAAGAAGAGTTTTTCTCCCTTGCTGACTTCGCGCAGTTTGCTCATGCGAATGCGGCGTTCCTTTTTCGTGGTCAGCAGCTTCATGATGGGCGGCTGAATGAGCGGAACGAGTGCCATGTACGTATAAGCGGCGACTGCGACTGCGCCCAGCAGGTGCGGAGCGAGTTTCATCGTGAGGAAGATGGAGGTCGGGCCGTCGGCTCCCCCGATAATGCCGATGGAAGCAGCTTCTCCCCTAGTGAATCCCATGAAGAGAGCCATGAAGAAGGTTGCCGCTACGCCGATCTGGGCGGCCGCTCCTAGCAAGAGTGTGCGAGGTGCGGCGAGCAGGGGACCGAAGTCGGTCAACGCGCCTACACCTAGGAAGATGATGGGCGGGAAGATTTCTGCCTTGATGCCGAGACCGAGCCAGTCATACAAACCGCCATGGAAGGAGGCGATCATGTATTTCTGAGCTTCTTGCCCTTCAAGCGAATATTGACCTGGGACTGCTTTTCCATCTTTCATGATGGGGCGAGCAACCATAGGTTTGTTCATTGCTGCGTCGTATTTCTGCTGTTCTGCCGGGCTGATATCCATCTGTTTGACGGGTTTGGCCGCAGATTCGATGGGAGCGAGGTTCAAGGTCAGGAATCCGACGTCAACAAAGTGAGTTGCGGTCGTTTTTCCATCTTCGACGGAAATGATTTCCTTGTTCACCTTCGTGATCAACATGCCGTTGTCCGGGATGTTGGCGATCAGGGCACCAAAGGCGATAGGAACCAGCAGGAGCGGTTCAAATTGCTTGGCAACGCCCATATACAGGAGGACGACAGCGATGACCCACATGACCATCATTTGCCATGTGAGCGAGAAGATGCCCATTCCCTGAAGGAAGTTGATAATTGCTTCTAACATAATCTGGAATACTACTTATGCTGAAGACCACGTACCGATTGACGGAATGCGATCTTCCAGAGTTCGCGACGTTACGCGATAGAGGCAAGAGCCTGGCCTTCCTGGACGGCATCGCCCGGGTTGACCTTGAATGCGGTGATAGTACCGTCGCAGGGAGCGTAGATGTTGGTGTTCATCTTCATGGCTTCGAGCGTGAGTATCTGCTGACCCGCCTTGACGGTGGCTCCTGGAGCTACGTCGAGGGAAACAACTTTGCCGGCAAGAGGGCTAGGTATGTCTCCGGCGGCGGCGGGAGCTGCCGCGGCGGGTGCAGGAGCAGGAGCTGGCGCGACAGGTGCGGATGCTGCTGCGGGAGCTGCAAGGCTCGCGGCGGGGAGGTTGATGCATGCTTGGTCGAGGACTTCAACGCTGACGTCGAATGCTTTGCCATCTACGGTGATACGGAGTTTTTTCATGATGATATATGATTTGAATGAGTTATCCTGAAGATCAGGTGTTTTTGAATGTGAAGATCGCAGCGGCATTCAATGATACTCGCTGCGGCAGGAATGAGTGTTATTATTTACGAGCTGTGGGGGTAATGCGGTGCGATGCGAAGATTTCGCTTCGTCCAGAAACCGAATATCCCGATGAGGGAGTCTGCTTGATTTCCAGAATCCGATGGCTCATGCCCTCCAGAGCGGTACTGACTGCCGCAGAAATGACGGCGAGCAGTTCGGGAGATAGATTCGCTGATCCAGCTGCTACCGGAGTAGCCACAGGAGCCGTCTTTGCCGCTGTGGCGGCGACTGCGGGAGCTTGTTTGGGAGCGTTGAGTTTCGTTGCGATACGTGCGGAAATCGACAGGATCAAGGATAGCAGGCTGAGGCAACCGAATACAACGATCATGCCGACCGTTTGGTACTGTCCACCAGTGATAGCCATGTGGAGGCTATCCGAGATTCCAAGAATGACAAATGAGTGTTCCAACATATGATCTTAGAGGGGGATGTTGCCGTGCTTCTTCGCTGGGCGCACTTCCTTTTTGTGGAGGAGGGTGCGGAGTGCCATGGCGATTTTCGCGCGGGATTCGCTGGGGTTGATAACTTCTGTGACGAGCCCCATTTGGGCGGCGACATAGGGGTTGTAGAATTTTTCGCGGTAGTCATCGAGAAGCTTGCCGCGTTCTTCTTCCGGATTTTCAGCTGTTTTGAGCTGGCGACCATAGAGAACGTTGACTGCTCCTTCGGCTCCCATGACAGCGATTTCAGCCCCGGGCCATGCGAAGACGGAGTCGGCTCCGAGATCCTTGGAGCACATGGCGATGTAGGCTCCGCCGTATGCCTTGCGCATGATGAGGGTGACCTTGGGTACGGTCGCCTGAGCATAAGCGAAGAGGAGTTTGGCTCCGTGGCGGATGATGCCGCCGCGTTCCTGAGCGATGCCGGGAAGGAATCCGGGGACGTCGACGAGGGTGACGAGAGCGATGTTGAAGGCGTTGCAGAAGCGGATGAAGCGAGCTGCCTTGTCGGAAGCGTCGATATCGAGGCAACCTGCCTTGAAATTCGGCTGGTTGGCGATGATTCCGACGACGACACCGCCGATGCGGGCGAAGCCGATGATGACGTTTTTGGCGAAGTCGCGCTGAACTTCCATGAAGTCACCGTCGTCAACGAGCCTGTCGATGACCTTGTAGGTATCAAGCGGAGTTTTGTTGTCGGCGGGGATGACTTCGTTCATTCCACCATCGGGGACAAGGCTGATTTGTGTGTCGAGCTTGTGCGGTGGTTCTTCCATGTTGTTGGCAGGAAGGAATGAGATGAGGCGCTTGGCGATGTCCAGTGCGTGCTGGTCATTTTCGGCGACGAAGTGAATGTTGCCGGAGACAGAAGCGTGGACGGCGGCACTTCCGATGTCGTCCATCGTGCATTTCTGGTTGAGGACAGCTTCGATTACGGCAGGGCCTGTGATAAACATGCCTGCGTCAGACTTCTTCATGATGATGAAGTCCATGAGGGCGGGCGAGTAGGCAGCACCACCGGCGCAAGGACCGCAAATAAGCGAGATCTGTGGGATGACGCCAGAAGCGAGAACGTTGTTGTAGAAGATTTCTGCATAACCGGAAAGTGCTGCTACACCTTCCTGCACGCGAGCTCCACCCGAATCGTTGATCGTGAGCATGGGGATGCCTGCCTTCAATGCGTATTTCTGAGCATCGACGATTTTTTTGGCGTGGGCGTTGCCGAGTGAACCTCCTTCAACGGTGAAGTCGGATGCGGCGCATGCGACCGGGCGACCAGCGACGAGTCCCGAGCCGGAAACGCATCCGTCACCGGGGATTTCCTTCTTTTCCTGTCCGAAGTTGTGGCAGGAGTGGCGAACGTGCATGCCGATTTCCATGAAGGTTCCGTCTTCATAGAGTCCTGCCATGCGGTCACGGGCGGTCATGAGACCCTTTTCGTGACGCTTGTCGATTTTATCCTGACCTCCGCCGAGAAGTACTTTTTCACGGCGTTTTTCGAGTTCTTCAATGAGTTTTGGATCAATTGCCATAAAGCTTGGCTTTCGTAGTTATGTGTTTATTTGCAGCAACAGCAAGGATGCTGGCAGAATTCAGTAAGAACACTGAATGTAGATTTGGGGTGAAGGAAGGCTACCTGAGTGTTGTGCGCTCCGGGGACGGGTGTTTCGTTGATGGTCTGAATTCCAGCGTCTTTAGCTTTGTTGAGAGAACCGATGACGTCTCCCGTTTTGAAAGCGATGTGGTGGATGCCTTCGCCCTTCTTTTCAATAGCCTTCGCAATAGGGCTTTCAGGGGAGGTTGGCTCCAACAGTTCGATGTGAACTCCTGCGACGTCAAACATGGCGATGCGGACTTTCTGCGTTGCGACTTCTTCGATATGAGGTTCGCCCAAACCGAGAGCGTCACGGTAGTAAGGGATGGTCGCATCAAGGCTTTTTACAGCGATGCCGATGTGGTCAATTTGCTGAATCATAATCTTTTATGGTTAAAAAGGAGAGGGTGCGCTGTGCGCGGGCCAGACCTTGGAATGGAACGATTAAAGCAATTTTTTCCGAGAAGTGAAGCTAGAAAGAGAAAAAATGATAAAATTCGACTCTTTAGGCGTATCTCTGCTTGCAGGGTTGTTGCATTCTAATGCAGAATATGATTCATGAGAATTTTCGCCGGAGTGTGCGCATTTTTCTGTTTCGTGCTATCGTCGGGTTTTTCTTTTGAGCTGAAGCCCGAGCATGTCGCTATCGTCTATAATGAGGATTCTCCGGATGGGCGGTTTCTTGCCGAGGCTTATGCGGAGTTGAGAAAAGTGCCCTCTGAGAATCTGGTGGCGTTAAGCTGTTCTTTGGATGAAGTTATCTCACGGGATAGTTATCATAAGACAATTCGTGAGCCTTTGCTCCGAGCTGCCTTGGCGAAGAAGTGGTGGAGTTTTTCCTCGGGGAAGAGGGATGAAATCAATGATAGGCGAATTTTCGCAATAGTTTTGATGAAGGGAATGCCATTAAAGATAGCGGAAGATCCCGCCTTAAAAAAAGTAGGTACTCAGACGGATGCCGCAGCGGTAGATTCGGAATTGGCTCTTCTCGCCTTTGGTGATGTGCCCGCCCCGGGTATGATTATGAATTCCTATTATGAGAAGGATGAAGAGATTATTGGTTCCGGGTTTCCTTATTTCCTCGTGAGCCGGATTGATTCCCCTGACAGAGAGACCTGCCTGTCTATGATGCACGATGCCGTCGATGTGGAGAAGAGGGGTTTATGGGGGTGGCTCGTCGTCGATAAAGGGGGACCATACACGCAAGGGGATCAATGGATGGATAAAATTGTGACAGCAGGAGAAGATGCTGGTATTCCCGTTATGCTGGATGAGTGGGGGTATACTCTGCCTTCTCATTATCCCTTGGGGAATGATACGGCTGTTTATTTCGGATGGTATACGGATGCCGTGAATGGCCCCTTTTTGGCGAAGCAGTTTCGTTTCAAACGTGGGGCGATTGCCGCCCATCTTCAATCGTTCAGCGCGGCGACTGTGCGATCAAAGGATCAGTATTGGGTTGGCCCTTTGCTTTCACGGGGTGCGGCCGTGACGCTGGGTAATGTGTTTGAGCCTTATTTGGATACGACGCATCATTTCGATCTATTCTTCGATAGACTGTTGAAGGGGTATACGGTTGCGGAGGCTGCGGGGATGAGTATTCGCGTCTGGTCGTGGCAGAATGTAGTTTTTGGCGATCCTCTCTATAGACCGTTTGCCCGGATGAAGGAGAAGCAGATCGCCAAGTCGGAATCAGACAAGTATTTTCAGGCATGGCGTTTTGCCTGCCAGAATTGGAAAGAGACGCCGGAGAAGCTTGAGAAAAACATTTCCGAGGCCGCCATTGGGTCACCGGGAGGTATGTTTCTTTATGAGGTTCTTGGCAATCGAGCCATGATCAGAAAGGATTGGAAGAAGGCAGGAGATTATTTTTCAAAGGCTTTGAGCTCTGCCTCATCAATGAAGGATCGCATTCGTATTCGTATGTCTGTGGCGGAGGCGATGAGGCGGCAGGGAAATCAAAAGGGATGTCTCGATGAGCTGAACTCTTTGATTGGGCTTTATCCAGAAACGGAGTGGAGTCCTGCATTCGTGGAAATAAAAAACAGGATTCAGCCGCCACCCCCGCCGCCTACTACTCAAGGGAAAAAGCCCGTGGGGTCTCCGGGGAGATAGCGCATGCAGCATTGTTTTAACACTTAAATGAGACTGAAGGTTGAATTTCAGTTGCATTTTCAGAGTTTTTCGTGCATATTCCTCCCCCCGACAGCTTTTCTAACGAGATAACTTTAACAATCAGACTACGCAAGATGAACATTATCAACAAGATTGAACAGGAACAGCTCAAGCCCGAAGTGACTCCGTTTAACGTGGGCGACACCGTTAAAGTTCACACTCGCGTGATCGAAGGCGGCAAGGAACGTATCCAGATTTTCCAGGGTATCGTGCTTTCCCGCCACGGAGCTGGTGTTAACGCCGCTTTTACTGTTCGCAAGATTTCCTCTGGTGAAGGTGTAGAGCGCGTGTTCCCAATTCACTCCCCCAAGGTTGCCAAGGTCGAAGTAGTGACCCGTGGCAAGGTTCGCCGCGCCAAGCTGAACTACCTTCGCTCCCGCATCGGTAAAAACGCAACGCTCGTTAAGCCAGCCAACTAATTTTTATCCGTTTACGGATTCTCAAAACCCGCTCCTCACAAGGAAGCGGGTTTTTTATTTGATGCTCGGGGTGGACAATGTTTTTGTCGGCGGGTATAAAAGGGTATGTCCTATTCCCCCGATTCGAGCCGTTATTCAAAGTTGAACTATCGTCGATGTGGGCGCAGCGGGTTGCTGCTTCCTCCCATTTCTCTCGGGCTTTGGCATAATTTCGGAGCTCAGGATGATGAGAAGATATCAAGGTCTATGCTTCATGCCGCATTTGATGCAGGTATTACCCATTTTGATTTGGCAAATAATTATGGACCGCCTCCGGGAAGTGCGGAAGAATGTTTCGGCAGAATTTTACATCAGGATTTATCTGCATATCGGGATGAAATTGTCGTTTCAACCAAGGCGGGGCATGTGATGTGGGATGGACCTTATGGAGATTGGGGCTCGCGCAAGCATATGCTATCAAGTCTTGATCAGTCGCTCCGAAGGATGAAGCTGGATTACGTGGATATTTTTTATGCCCACCGATTTGATCCTGAAACTCCGCTGGAAGAGACGGTAGGAGCTTTGGTTTCTGCCGTGAAAAGCGGGAAAGCTTTATATGCCGGGATTTCAAAATTTCCACAAGAGGTGGCTCGTGAAGCGTGCCAGTTGTTGAGGGATGCGGGTGTTCCCTGCCTGATTCATCAGGTGCGCTACAATATGATGGATAGAGCGGCGGAGAAATCAGCCTTCCCGATTCTTTCAGAGGAGGGCATGGGGTGTATTGTTTTTTCTCCGCTTGCCCAGGGCATGCTGACAGATCGTTATTTGGGTGGGATTCCCTATGATTCTCGCGCGGCAGGAAAGTCTGTATTCCTCAATGTTGACCAGGTGAGCCAGCATGTAGCCGAGGCGAGGAAGCTTGCGGAACTTGCGGGAGATAGGGGGCAGACGATTGCCCAGCTCGCCATTTCGTGGGTTTTGAGGAGGCCGGAAGTGACTTCCTGCATTATTGGGGCGAGCCGTCCCTCTCAAATTAATGCCTGTCTGGCATCATTGAATGCTCCTGCCCTTACAGAGGGGGAACTGCAGAAAATTGATCTGATTTTTGGAAGAGAGAATGGCTAAATGCTTTTCTTTTCATCATAGCGGAATCCCAGCATGCAGATATCATCTTCAAGTTTGGAGCAACCTGTGAATTTGGCGACGTATTTCAAGGTGCTTTGAACGAGATCTTTGACGTTCTCTGGACGAGTGTTTTCAAGGAAACTGACGACCCGGTCGCTGCCGAGTTCGTCTCCCGTGCTGTCAGCGGCTTCGGTAAGCCCATCTGTATAGAGCAGGAGGCTCATTC
>F157a_European_Toad__coassemble_228_pt1 | contig 10323 bp, 10 predicted proteins | sample F157a_European_Toad__metabat2_high_PE_005 | metagenome-assembled genome bin F157a_European_Toad
GAAGAATTCGTTTACGTAAGTGACGGATTCCATATCAACGAAAGCCACATCACCCGTGCTGAACGATACGGCAAGGATGTCATCATGGCGACCGTATCGCCTGAAGGCCAAATCAAGATGATGACCATGGCTCGAAAACTCTCTCAGATCGAAGTTGCGGTTGCCGTCCTCCTTAACGATGAAGTCCGAGGTATCTACGCACCAATCCCCTCGATCACGGATCAATTCTTGATTACCTCCATTCCCTATTCAACCGAACGCGTTGATGCCATTGCCGACTCGCTTTCCATGCCCAACAAATGGGGACCTAGATTTGCAACATCTCTCACCTTCAATCCTCCCAGACCCGATGCGGAAGCTTTTGCCACACATTGGTGGAAGTTCATCAAGAATTACGCTCTCCCTAACGCAATTATCATTAGCCTCACCGCTTTCCTCGTCACAATCTTCGCAGTCATCACTTCCCTTGGAATCATCCACTCCAAGACAAAAAACAGCAAAGCCATTATATCCTGACCCCATATTTTCTAGTTTCTTTTATTTCCTAGATTCCTCAATGATAACAAGGGATTTCCCAGCAATTCCGTGGTAGGAATTTTTAATAATATGAATCTTGGAGTAAAATATGCTTGAACATTTAGAATCTGAAGCATATTATCGCTCCAGACAATAGTGTCTGTTTTATCTCAAATTTTGGTGATTCATATCCCAGCTTTTTTTTAAGGAAAATCAGAGCACCCCGTCGACTTGTATTATGAACACGAAAATGTATGTAGGGAATCTTTCTTTTGATTCCACCGAACAAGACTTGAGAGATTTGTTTGTCTCCCACGGTGAAGTGACTGAAGTATTCATGCCCACGGATCGCGAATCCGGAAGATTCAGAGGCTTTGCTTTTGTCACCATGTCTGATGCCAACGGCATGAACGCTGCCATTGAAGCATTAAATGGCGAAGAATTCCAAGGCCGCGCGTTGATTGTCAACGAAGCCAAGCCTCAGGAAAACAACGGTGGCGGTGGCGGTGGCTACCGTGGTGGCGGTAATAACCGTGGCGGTGGTGACCGTGGCGGTTATCGCGGCGACAGACGTGACGACAACGGCTATGGCCGCAATCGTCGCTAAACCAATCAAATAATGAGAAGAGGATAACTCTTCTCATTCACGATACTTCAACAAGGCTAAGTGCTTCCTGCGCTTAGCCTTATTATTTTGTTAAGGTACTTCTCTGCGAGCTTCATTGAAATGGTCGCACTCAGGTCGTCACTTTTTCCTGTAATTCTTCTTACTCAATTTTTACAGATCCGTTTTACCCCTAAACAACTCCTCGATTTTTCTATCCTCCTCAGTTGTTTCTCGCGAATACCGACTCCAATTGCTGCTTCCTTTAAACCCTGCGACTTCCAGAATAGTTCTTGATCCTTGAAAGTTAACGCTAAAATCATTACAATCAACGATGATATCTCCAGGAGCGCTTGTAATGATATCAAGATTCGTCAATCGAGCAAACGATTCGATCCAAGATTCAATCTGCCGCTTTTCAGTATCTCCCAGATGAATGGGGACATTGCGGACGTTATGATGGTCTTTATAGATACGCACCTCCATTCCTCCCAACGAAGAGTCCTTTGGCAACCCATTGCCAATTCCACAGCATACTTTGAAGGTAAAAAATGTTCCCAGGAAAATGAAACTCCAAACAAAAAATTAAATTTTCATAAATAGCACGAAGCCTAAATCTTCCTGTTTATAACCTCTCCTCCACTCCCTTTCCATATAATTCTTCCTTCGAAGAAGTGACGCCATTTCTCCATTTTCATCATTGACTTTCGAGGGGATAGGTTTTGAATGGGATTGTAGTAGAAAGATCTTATCACAATGAAGCATTTGGATAAATTCGCCTTCGCCGGCATGGTTTCATGCAGCGCACCGTCAAACAACAATATTGGGTATTTCTCTCCAACCGTGATTCATACGGAAATTGAAGCCGGGCAAATCAGTGTGCAATCAAAAATCGAAGTCAGGGAAAATGGCTGCCTTTGCTCCAATAACAAGGGCTTTCAGATTGGTGTGGTCAACCCCAATTCAGGGCATCTTCATCCCGGTACGATTACGGTAAACGCCAACGCATGGATTGGGCATATTGGCGATAAAAAGGGAGTGGTGATGCACTTGGGCAAGGATGCAGATGGTACTCTTGTTTTGAATGGCGGCAGGGCTCTTTTCGCCAAAGGCGATATTTTAGGACATGCCGGAGTAATCTCACGTATTGAGATTAATGGAGGTGTAATGGAAGCGGGGAGCATTACTCTGAACAATCCGCGTTCCTCCATCAGGATGAGACACGGCGGACTCAATACAGGAAATATAGAGGGAGGCTTCAAGATCTGGATTTACGGTGGCATTATGCTCGTTCAGGGGCATTTGCACGCCGGGCCTGTCAATCTGACGGGCATGGGAGCTCTCGTATTGGCAGGAAAGAAGAAGTTATGCTCTTCGCTAATTGAAGGTCCAGGACTGAATTTCGTGGGAAACGGAGGGGCGGTAATCGTCCCTATTCACACCACGGGAGGAATGCTGAGTCAGACTTATGAAGCTGAAGCCTTTTTCGATGATTTGATGAAACAGGGGAAAATCATGAGAGATGGTATTCCCATTTCCGATTTCTCCGATTTTCATCTGGAAAAACTGCTCGGCAAAAACAGAAAGAGCTACGCGGCGCTCAAGCCTAGTACCCCCCACGCAGGAAAATATCAGGCAATAGCCGAAACTTTGAGAACTCTACTCTACGGAAATACCAAGCAAAAATACGACTTGTAAGCAAGCATTGGGAGCTTGGAAAAGGCGTTAATTCATCCGCTTGCTGCTTTTTAGCGATTCTAGCCAGGGAGTAAGCGCGTTTTTGAGAATATCTTCCATTCCCCTCACTCTGGGGCAGGGGCTTATATACCCCTTATTCACCTTCACCAGTTTTTTGAGTGATTCGGCGGCATTGGCTGGGCAGGCACACAAAGCTCCGTGAATTTTAGCCATGGCATCCATGTCATTGTGACCGTCTCCCGCAATGAAAGTAGCCTGGGGAGATATGCCAAAGAGGCGTATCACTTCTTCAAGAGCCGTGCCTTTATTATACCCGGCATGGCAAAAGCGCAAATACGGCCCCGCCCTCTGTGTTGAGAGACAGGGATAATTGAGTATCCATGGTTCGATTATTTCCCAAAGAATTTCGAGCTCTTCCGGATGGTTTACTTCAATGGAATAAGGGTCTGCCGCCTGCCGCCACCAGTTCACTCCCGGGCAGGCTTCCCCCAGTGTCATCATCAATTGCTCGAGAGCAAACTTGTGATGAAGAAATAGTTCTTCATGAGCCAGAAGGCACTGATCATTCCATGAGGAGAGGGAACGCAAATGAAAATGCTCGTCCGCAAGATGGATGTACCTTTCCATGGTGATAACGAAATCTGGAGCGAATGAAGCCTTCACCTGCTCGATAAACCCGGTTTCAAGATAATCGTAATCACGCCCGGTGTTGATTCCCCACAAAAGACCGTATTGATCGCGCCATTGAGCAATTCTTTCGAAAAAATCCGAAGGAAAATGCCCCGGATAAAGAGGATCAAAAAGCGTGTCGTCAAAGTCAAACGACAAAAGGCAATCCAGAGAAGGCGGAGGAGGAAGAGACTTAAGGTTCATGACGACGACCAAATCACAGGGGAATCGCATCCGGTATCACTTCCTCTGCGTGGGGAATGGGTTCATCAAGCGGCTCTGCTACAGGAATATGTTCTTTACGCAGAGTACCTGCAGGTAAAGGGAGCGCAGGTGGCGCGCCGCGGCTCGGAGTCTCCACCTTGGGCTTTTTCTCCAAGGGTTGATGAACAGCCGGCTTGGAAGAAGGTTTAGTTTGTTGGGGCTCTTTCGAGGGCGACGGCAACGGCTTGCTTGCTGGTTTCAGTTTATTTACCTCATCCGGAGTCATAGCGGCAAGTTGAGCAGAAATCGGCGTTGCCATATCAATTTTGAAATTGGAGGGTTTCGAGCCGTCAGGCACATCTTCACCTTTTTTGCGCATGTGGATTTCCACCCGTCTGTTGGCGGCCTGAGCATCCTTATCGCCCTTCAATGAAACGACTGGACGAGCCGCGCCACACCCTCTCACATAAATGTTCTTGAGACTAATGCCATTATCCTGCAACCACAAGCGAACAGCGTTGGCGCGCATGAGCGACAAAAGGTAGTTGTATTGTTCAGACCCGAAACTATCGGAATGCCCTTCAATAACAAAGGTGGTGGCGGGATTCTTGCAAATCAGCGAAGCAAGCTGGAGAAGACCAATGCGGGCGGAATTGCGCATAACAGCCTTGTTGTATTCAAACAGAAGGTCGGCACCAATGCGGGCATGCCCCGATCCTTTTCCGAGCGATCCCTGTTTTTGTGAGAGTAATTGCTCGAAGCTCTTTGCTCCATCGGGCAAATTGGAATCATCCTTACCCCCTGCTCCCTTTAACTTTTCGCGATACCATTCGTCTGGATCTGTTTCTTGGGTGCCGGGTACGGCAGGAATAGTCACAGGATTTGCCGTGACGGGAGCGATCATATCCTCGGAAGGATTGGGCATGCCCTCCTTGATTTTCTGAATATCCATCTGGGATTGAAGAGATTCCAACGCCATTTGAGAAATCATCTCTTCATTCGACTGGCCTAAATCAGTTTCCCCGGGAGCGATAACCACGTCTTCTGGGTTGAAATCATCGGGATCAAGAGGTTCTGGTTCAGGCAGAGGTTCATGGGCAACCTCTTCCGGTTCTGGAATTTCTGGTGGAGGGGCTTCATTCTTATCTTCGGAAGAAAGAGCGACAATCCGTTCAATAGCCGACGATGATTGAGGAATCTGATCATGCGAAGACACATCGAAGGAATACCCGCACCAGATCAGCAAGTGGTAAATCAGGAAATGAACGGCAAGTGCCCCCGCTATTGATCCAATCAGAGCAGGAAGTAGATACCGATGGCGGGAAAGCGTAAATTTTGAACGCCTCCGCCTGTTTTCAGCTTGTGATATCCTCTCCATATCCACATCAATTACTGCCGGATTCTTTCGGCAAAAGATTCGGCAGCGGTTGCTGGGTATTATCCTCAATCCATTCGGCAACACAAGCCATCAGATCATCATCTCCATCATAAAGATTCACTGTATATTTCTCTTCAATCCGGCTGTCTTTTTTCCCTTTCGTAATCTGGGAATACTCTCTCGTTTCTCCTTTTTCACCAGATTTTCTCCTCGAATAGAGAATTTTCAGTTCATTGGGGTTTGCTCCGTACATGGAGACCACATCATTCATCCGGGAAAAGAAATAATCTTCGGAGCAAACAAACATCATCGGGAGCTTGAAAGACCTGACCGCTTCGACAGGAGTCACATCAAAACTGCTATACCCCGCCCGAGCCGACAATGCCCAATCAATAAGCCAAAAGGAGGGAAATGCGAAAGTTTTGCCGACTTCCTCTTCCATATCTCTCGAAATAACTGTTTTCAAAGCGCCGAATGAATCGATATTCACTACGGAGCGAATGCGCTTGTCCTTCACGGCGGCCAAGGTAAGGAGGGATGCTCCAAATCCTCTACCCACCGCAGCAACCGAACCGAGACTCCCACGTTTTTTCTCAGCCGCATCAAGAAGGAGGGGGACATCCTGAGATTCAAAATGACCATAGGAGCAATATTTCCTTTGCCCTTCCGTGCCTCTTGGCTCCCACAACAGGCAATCATATCCCGCGCTGGTGAGCGATTCCGCATAGTTCATGGAATTAAGAATCCCCTCATCCCATGCCGTACTAATAATGACAAGCCCGGCGTGAGCATCAAAATTCTTCATTTTCCCGCGTGACTTGATAATGTCGAGTACTCGACTCTGCCTTGGCGAACGGGATTTTTCTCCCTGTGCAGAAGCAAGGCATGCCTTAATCGGAACACCATCAGCTCCGATCACGGTGAAATACTCCAGTTTCATCCCTGCATCAGGGTTGCCTGATTCCTGGATGGAGGAATACGGGCGCAAAATAGGATCAGAAGCACGCCATGCAAAAAAAACGAGACCGAGAAGCCCTGCAATACTCCCGTAAACAGCCAATTTGACTAATTTCGAAAAGAAGCGTTTAAACATGGTGAAGAAGGCAAGAAAAGAGGCAAAATACAGGGCGTTTGCCCTGCACTCATCATACTTGAACATATTACCGTATTCAACGAGCAAATTCTTTCAACTCTTTCCTTGAACAAGAGTTAATTTATCTTCATTCTAGGCTCATGAGGTCATGTCTCGGCTCCATCCTTCTGTTCATCGTCCTTGCCTTTCTATCTATCACCGCTTTCTATCAATGGAATACAAACGCCAAAATTGACTTTTCAATCCGTAAAACGGATGACCCCGTTTTCAAAACGGAAAAGTACCCCATTACGGCGGTCAAGGAGGGCAAAGTCCCGGAAATCAACCATTTGATCGAAAAAGGATCCATGGAAGTAGCTCCCGAGCAGACTCCCTCCTCCACGGAAAAAGAGACCATTCCCACGGCGGAGGAAATTCCTTCCGGGGAAGTTATCCCAAATGCCGAACCTATCTCCTGAACGGCTTAAAACACCTTTAGCACTCCATCTCCTCTCCTTATGAGTAATCACGTCATAATCGGCTACACTCTCGGAGATCAGGCAGGCATAGGGCCCGAGGTCATTGAAGCAGCTCTTCGCTCCCCCCTCTTACCGAAAAATGCCGAATTCCGTTTGATTGGCAATCATATAAACGCCACTCCGGGCAATCCAAATGAGCAATCAGCTCAAGCGGCATTCGATCATTTGGAACTCGCCGCGCACGCATTGAACGAAGGTGGCATCGATGCGATTGTCACCGGCCCCATCAGTAAAGAACACCTTCACCGCTTAGGCTTCCGCTGGCCGGGGCAAACCGAATTCTTCGCCGAACGCCTCGACTGCACCAACTTCGCCATGTGCCTTTCCGGCGACCACTTGACCGTTGCCCTTGCCACGATTCATGAATCCCTCGCGGCAGTCCCCTCTCTACTCAAAACATCGGAACTGGTGAGAATAGGTAAATTGCTCGAAGACTTTTTGAGGAAAACAAAAACAGATTCTCCCCGCATCGCTCTGCCCGGTCTCAACCCTCATTGTGGAGAACACGGAGCCTTCGGAGACGAAGATGAACGTATCATCGCCCCTGCTGTCGCCGAACTAAACGCCTCAACACGCCACGCCTCCTATTCCGGCCCCGAAGTACCCGATGCCGTTTACCGGGATGCCCTGATGGGGAAATTTGACGGCATCCTCGCTCCTTATCACGACCAGGGGCTTATTCCCCTAAAAATGGTAGACTTCGACTCTGCGGTCAATATTACACTCGGACTAAAAAGCCCTCGCGTCAGCCCCGATCACGGCACGGCATTCGGCATTGCAGGGAAGGGAATATCAAATCCAAGAAGCATGTTGCGTGCCTTCCAAATCGCAGCATTAGTGGCGAAGTAATGGATCAGGAATGACCCGTCGCGCGCGCTGTGATTTTTTCAGTCATTTCTTTTTCTGCCTTGCCAATTCGGGTTCGACTACCATAATTGACTGCGTACTATGAAACCTACACTTCTTGTTCTCGCAGCAGGCATGGGCAGCCGTTACGGTGGACTCAAGCAGCTTGATCCAATGGGCCCCAACGGCGAAGTTGTTCTGGATTATTCCGTTTACGATGCAATCCGCGCCGGATTTGGCAAAGTGGTATTCATCATTCGCCGCGATTTTGAAGAAATTTTCAAGGAACAAGTGGGCAGCCGCTTTGCCGATAAAATCGAAGTCGATTACGCTTTCCAGTCACTTGATGACCTCCCCGCCGGCTTCTCTATCCCTGAAGGACGTGAAAAACCATGGGGTACGGCTCATGCTCTCCGCGCCGCACGCAATGTCGTCTCGGAACCCTTCGCCGTCGTCAATGCTGACGACTTCTATGGTGCTGACGCCTTCATGAAGGCAGCCCAATTCCTCATATCCACCAATGATGAGCCCAACAAGGCTCATTACGGCATGATCGGCTATCCTCTCAAAAATACACTCTCCGAAAATGGCGATGTCAACCGCGGCATTTGCTTCATCAAGAACGGACTGCTCACGGGAGTTGAAGAATTCGTCAAGATTCAACCGGATGAAGACGGAGTTGTTCGCGGAGAAAGCCTCAAAGGCGAACGCCTCCCGGTCGACCCCGCCGAACTCGTCTCCATGAACTTCTGGATGTTCAGCCCCTCGTTCATTGACTTGACGGAAAAGCATTTCGTCGACTTCCTCACCGTTCACGGCACGCAACTCAAGAGCGAATGCTTCATCCCGACCGTCGTCGATGCTCTGATCAATGCCGATCGGGCTGATTGCGAAGTCATTTCGACAACATCCAACTGGTTTGGCGTCACCTATCCGAAGGACAAGCCCGCCGTCGTCGCAGGCATCCGAGCTCTCATCGACTCTGGCGTTTATCCGGAAAAGCTCTAATCCTCTTTCATCATGCACGACCTCAAAGCAACATGCGCCCTGTTCGACCTCCGCGGAGACTTCGTTCACGGATACTCCTACGGCAGCGGTCACATCAATGACACCTACTGCGTTTGGATCGACCAATCCGGACTGCGCTTGCGCTACATCCTCCAGCGTCTCGCCCAAAACGTTTTCAAACAGCCCATTCCGCTGATGGAAAACGTCAAAAGAGTCACCGACCACGCTCTAAAAAAGCTCAAGGAAGAAAATTGCCCGGAAGCTTACCGCCGCACGCTCACGCTCGTACCCTCCATTGAGGGCAAGCCCTATGCTATCGATTCGGAAGGCAACTGCTGGCGCGTTTATCCCTTCATCGAACGCGCCCGCACTTACGACCAAATCGAAAACACAAAACAGTGCTATGAAGCAGCACGCGCTTTCGGTGAATTCCAGAAGCTGACGGCCGATCTTCCCGGTGAACCTTTGTTTGAAACGATTCCCGACTTCCACAACACCACCAGCCGAATGAATGCCCTCAAGGCAGCCATCCAAGCCGACCCGCTCGGCCGCGCCAAGGAAGTGCAAAAGGAAATCGACTGGTTCCTCTCCCGCGATGCAGACTGCCATAAGGTCGTCAACTACCTCGCCAGCGGAAAGCTGCCCCTACGCTGCACCCATAATGACACCAAGCTCAACAACGTCATGCTTGATGACGTCACGGGCGAAGGCGTTTGTGTCATCGACCTCGACACAACAATGCCCGGCTCTGCCATTTATGACTTCGGCGACATGATCCGCACAGCCACCTCCCCGGCGGCTGAAGACGAAAAAGACGTCTCCAAAGTCACCATGCGCATGTTCATGTTTGAAGCCCTCGTACAAGGATACCTCTCCTCTGCAAAAAGCTTCCTTACACCCCTGGAAAAGAGCCTCCTTCCCTTCTCTGGGAAACTGCTCACCATGGAATGCGGCATCCGCTTCCTTACGGACTACCTTTCCGGCGACGTCTACTTCAAGATCAAACGCCCCGAACACAACCTCGACCGCTGCCGCACGCAAATCGCGCTCGTCGAATCCATCGAAGCACAGATGGACGAGATGCAACAGCTCGTCGACAAGTACTAATCACTTCACACGGGGCGGCTGTTCAAACGGTCGCCCCGATTTTTTATCACCCTTCAATTCCATCTATCAGAAGACATGAAAATCCTCGTCACAGGCGGAGCCGGATTCATCGGCTCCCATATCGTTGAACATTACCAGGACAAAGCGGAAGAAATCCGCGTGCTCGACAACCTCCGCACAGGCTACCTTAAAAACCTCGATGGACTCAAACACACCTTCATTGAAGGCTCAATCTGCGACCGTGACCTCGTCCACAAGGCAGTTCAAGGCGTCGACTACATCTTCCACATGGCGGCTCTCGTTTCTGTCCCCGAATCGATGAGCAAGGTAAACGAATGCATCGACATCAACTGCACCGGACTTCTCAACGTACTTGAAGAATCATCCGCCGCAGGAGTGAAAAAAATCGTCCTCGCATCATCAGCAGCCATCTATGGCAATAACCCGACCGTACCCAAGGTCGAAACCATGTACCCGGAGCCCAAGAGCCCCTACGCCATCACGAAACTTGACGGCGAATACTACCTCTCCATGTTCCGCGATCTTGGCAAAATCAACGCCGCCGCCGTCCGTTTCTTCAATGTATTCGGTCCGCGCCAAGACCCCAAGGGAGCCTATGCCGCCGCCGTGCCTATCTTCATCGTAAAAGCAGTTAAAAACGAAAACATCACCGTCTACGGAG
>F157a_European_Toad__coassemble_231_pt1 | contig 10249 bp, 9 predicted proteins | sample F157a_European_Toad__metabat2_high_PE_005 | metagenome-assembled genome bin F157a_European_Toad
GGGATCATTCCTTCAATTCTCCCGATCCCGTGTTGAGTGTGGAGCTGGGGATTCCCAATGCATGTACCATGTGCCACCGAGACAAGAATGCTTCATGGGCATCGATAGAGGTCGAAAAATATTACGGTAAGAATCCCAAAATGGCAGCCTTTCGTGACCGGACGAGGGCGGTTGAGGCTGCTTACCGAGGCGATGTGAAAGCTTTGGAGAGTCTTTTAAAGGTTTACCCGAAGCAGGATGTGGGAGCATGGAAGGCTACATTGCTTGGGCTTATGACGGATTGGGCTCAGGATTCTAGGCTTGGTGTGCTTGCCGAGTCGCAGATGAAGGATGATGATCCTCTTGTTCGCGCGGCATGTGCAAAAATACTTGGACTCCGGGGAGATGCCACCGTTCGCTCTCTACTCGATGATCCTTACAAAGTCGTTAGGCTTCAAGCGGAATGGGCATTGAGGGATCAATTGCCGGAGGGCGGCAAGGAATTTATGGAATTGGTCAGAACGGCTCTCCATCAGGCGGACCAACCATCAGGAGTCATGAAAATGGCACAGATTGAGTTAGGCCGAAAGAATGTACAGTCTGCCGACAAGTGGTTTGAAAAAGCCTTGAAATGGGATTCTTCGTCTTCTGTGGTGAGACGTGATTATTCGGTTTTTCTGGCGGCGCAGGGCAAGGCTCAGCAGGCTGTCGATCAGATGAAGGAAGCTGTGAAGTTGGCTCCCGAGGATGCCGGATTAATTTTCCTGCTGGCATTGGGTCAGCAGGAGAACGGGCAGGATTCCGATGCGCTGGCTTCGTTTGATTCTGCGATCAAGCTCGCACCTTCGCATGTAAGAGCCATTTATAATCGGGCATTGCTTCATTATAAGCTCGGTCATCTGGAAGCCGCTCTGAGCGATTTGGAGAATTGCTCGAAGCTTGATGTTGCGACTCCGGATATTCCGTATACGATGGGGTTTATCTTGTACCAAACTGGCGAGTATAAAAAAGCCGCCGCTGCCGCTGCCGAGGCATTGAGGCGCGACCCCAGTCATACTGCTTCGAGGGAATTGCTGGAAAGATCGTCGAGAATACCTTCTTCAAACTGATTTTATTCAATTGTACATTTTTTGCTGGAAACTGTTCCAATGACTTATTAGTCTAGCTCTTAATGAAATCCCGTAAAAAACAGGCGGAGCGTTCTGCTGAGACGAGCAAGAAGATTCTGGATGCTGCGCAGAAGCTTTTTGCCCGAAAAGGCTATGAAGGGGTTTCCCTGAGAGAGATTGCCGCAGAAGGGGGAGTCAACCTCGCTTCCATCGTTTATTATTTCGATAGCAAGGATGGTTTGTACGAGGCTGTTCTGGAGCGTTATTCCAATGCGGTTAACAAGGCGAGGACGGAAGCGATGGTTGAGGCGGATAAAAACCCTTCCATCGAGGCGTATGTCCGGGCATTTATTGAGCCGTCCTTTAGAATCATGACGGATGCCAGCATGGGGGGGCCCATGCATGCGCTTCTTCTCTGGAGGTCACCCCATGAACCCCGGCATTTGTGGGACAAGATTTACAAACGAAGCTATGCCCCTGTGACGGAAGAATATGGAGATCGGCTTCGCAAATTGTGCCCGAATACGACCGAGAAGGATTTTTCCTGGTGCACTCACATGATGTCATCCATCTTCTTTTCAACCTTGGGCAAGTGTGCGAATGAAGCCAGCTGGTCGATGGATATCTGGTTGGAAGATGCGGGCTTTATTATGGACAGGCTCGTCCGTTCGATGTCGACGATTTTGCGCGAGCTTTCCGTGGAACGCTGATTGTTCGTGTGTTTCCTTTATTCTTGTTGCTTAGGTTAGGAAACCTAACTTTTTTGTAGATTTATTTCCGGGGGGGATGGATCAGTTGATCGATTTGGATATCGCTTTCGCCGCGACGTATGCCGTAGTCCATGCTGCCTGGAGGTTGAACCCCCCGGTGATTGCATCTATATCGATCACCTCACCAGCAAAATAGAGGCCTTTGGAGTGTTTGCTTTCCATCGTGTTGGAATCTATCGAACATAGGCTCACCCCGCCGCATGTCACAAATTCATCTCTCAGTCGTCCCTTGCCGTGAACTTTATATTCATCATTGCTAAGGACAGTTGCTATCTTATTGATTCCCTTTTTGCCCAGTGTGTCCCATGTGCGTTCCTTTGGGATTTCCGCTTTTTGGAGTAGAAACAACCACAATCGCGATGGGATGTCATAGGGTTTAATGTTGGCGAGCATCTTTCGCCGATTCTGCTCAACTATGGAGGCAAGCTCATTTGTTATTTTGTCGCAATTAGGTTCATTTACCCAATTGATAAGAATGTTGAAGCAATATTGTTTTTCGTGTACTATTTTTGCCACATAGGAGGAGAGTTTCAAAATAGCGGGACCACTCATTCCCCAATGGGTGATGAGGACGGCTCCTGAAGATTTTATCTTGGAACCTTGCAGCGAGACGATGGCATTTTGGGCAACTGTACCCATTAGTTCTCTAATAGGGTCGCTCGGAATGTTGAATGTGAATAGCGAGGGGACGGGAGCGACGATTTTATGTCCCAGCTCTTTAAGATACCCCAGCTCATCCTCTTTGGGTGAGCCTCCTGTGGTTATTGCCACCACATCCGCTATTTGATCTTCAGCCTCTCTAAAGGTGAGAGTGTATCGTTCTGCCTTCGTAAGGGCTACGAGGGTGTGTGACTTTTTTATCGTGATTCCAAGTTTTGCAGAGAGTCTCAAAAAGCAATCAATTATTGATTGTGAGCTTTGCGAGCGGGGAAAGACGCATTCATCATCTTGAGTCATAAGAGGAATCCCGTTGCTTTCGAACCACCGGTAAGCGTCTTGGTGGTTGAACGTGTTAAAGGCTCTCTTTATTAGTCTTCCTCCTCGGGGGTAGGCTTTTGCAATATCTACGATTTGGGCAAATGAGTTGGTGAGGTTGCACCTGCCCCCACCTGAAACAGCTACCTTTGCCAGTACCTTTGAACTCTTCTCGAATATTGTAATTTCAGCCTTGGGAGAGGAGAGCTTTATGTTTATTGCCATGAAAAAGCCCGCAGCTCCTCCGCCTATAATTGCTACTTTCATCTATTTTGCATTTCTATCGACTTTTAACAGTTCCATTTTAAGGATCGAAAGGAGTGAAGCAATCCTGTTTAATTTTTTTTGGGAGATTAAGGCAAAGTCAGTTTTCTTGGGAAGATACGGCTCTGCGAGAGGTTTTCTTCCAGCAGAGCCGATGCAGAAGCAAGATCAAATGCCAACGCTGATTTTTGGCGTGCAAACATAGGGAAAGGGTGCTAGAATCGCCACACTATGAGCGTGATCCCCAACGTATTGGCAGAGCGGTATGCTTCTCCCTCGATGAAATCCATCTGGTCCTCCGAAGGGCGGATTGTTCTGGAGCGGGAATTCTGGATTGCGGTAATGAAGGGGCAGAAGGATCTTGGTCTCGATATTCCCGATGGTGTTATTGAGGCTTATGAGCGCGTGAAGGATCAGGTTAATCTGGATGCCATTAACGAGCGCGAACGTGTCACAAGGCACGACGTGAAGGCTCGTATTGAAGAATTTTGTGATCTGGCAGGGTGTGAGCATATCCACAAGGGGATGACTTCGCGTGACTTAACGGAGAATGTGGAGCAACTTCAAGTATGGCGTTCCATGCAGATCATTCGTGACAAGGCGGTTGCCGTGCTGGTGCGCATGAGCGAAAGAGCAGAGGAATGGAAGGAAGTGTGCCTTGCCGCGAGAACGCATAATGTGGCCGCACAGACGACGACGATGGGCAAGCGAGTCGCCATGTTTGGAGAGGAACTCGTTCATGCGCTCTCTTCGTGGGTTTCGACGATGGATCGTTATGCCGTGAGAGGTCTGAAAGGAGCGGTCGGCACACAGCTTGACCAGCTTTCCCTCTTTGGCGGAGATGTTTCCAGAGTGATTTCTTTGGAAGATAGCGTTTGCTCCCATCTGGGGATTCCTTCCAAGTTGATGAATGTCGGGCAGGTGTATCCTCGCTCGCTTGATTTTTCCGTTGTTTCCGGGTTGGTGGAAGTGACTTCCGCTTGTTCGTCTTTTGCCAAGACATGGCGTCTCATGGCAGGGCATGAACTTGCGACGGAAGGTTTTGCCAAGGGGCAGACGGGTTCGAGCGCGATGCCGCACAAGATGAATGCCCGCTCCTGTGAGCGTGTCAATGGTTTTCATGTGATCCTCAAGGGTCATCTCACCATGATTGCCGGGCTTGCGGGCGAGCAATGGAATGAAGGCGATGTTTCGTGCTCGGTGGTGCGCCGCGTCGTTATGCCCGATGCTTTCTATGCTGCGGATGGTTTGTTTGAAACCTTCCTGACGGTTCTCGATCAGATGGGTATTTACGAGGCTGTCGTAGGTGCGGAATTGCGCCGCTACCTGCCTTTCCTTCTGACGACGACGATTTTGATGGAAGCGGTCAAGCTCGGTATTGGTCGTGAAACTGCTCACGAGGTCATTAAGGAACATGCCGTAGCAGTTTCCAATGATCTTCGTTCGGGAGCGATTTCATCGAATGATCTGCTTGATCGCCTCGCTGAAGATGGGCGACTTGGTCTTGATCGCGCCGCTTTGCAGGTCGTGTTTGATGCGAACGCAACTGCTACGGGAATGGCTATTCCTCAGGTGAACGCTTTCCGTGATTCCGTCGCTTCCATCGTGTCGGAATTCCCGGCTGGCGCTTCTTACAAGCCGGGCGATATTCTTTGATTGTCAGGTTTTGAGTTTTTGCATAAATCCCTCATGATGGGTTTCATCACGAGGGATTTACGTTTGGGGGAGAAATGAATTTCTTTTTCCTTTTTAAATCAAATTCACTTGGGGATAACTGCCCAGTATTTTCAAAATGGAGCAATGCTGCTCCTGCTCCGCCAGCGCAGATTTTAGCGGCTCTTCGAGAGCATGACCGACGGTGTCGACATAGAAGACATATTCCCAGTTGATGACCTTGGAGGGTCTTGATTCGATGCGGATCAGATCAATGCCATGCTTTCTGAAACAATCCAGCGCATCGACGAGCGTACCGGGGCGGTGGTGAATGTGGAAGAGAAGAGATGTTCTGTCCTTTCCTGTAGGCAGGGTTGTCTGGTGTCCAAGAACGGCGAATCTGGTTGTGTTGTTGCTCTTGTCTTGCACATCTTCTTCAAGCAGGGTCAAGTCAAACAACTCTGCGGCGAGAGGAGTCCCCAAGGCGGCGGCTCCCTTGTCTGCCTGTTGGAGGGCGATGAGTGCCGCTTTAGTCGTGGAAGAGGTTTCCACCAGATCAGCTTCAGGGAAATGGCGAAGAAGCCAGTCATGGCATTGCCCCAGCACCTGCGGATGGGAATAGATCGTTTTGATCTGCTCACGAGGGATTTTTGCCATTAGCCCATTTTTGATGGAGAGATGGACTTGAGCGCAGATTTTGAGGGGAGACTGGATGAAGAGGTCCATGACGGGAGTGACGGCTCCGTTGGAAGAGTTTTCAAGGGGAACAATCCCGTAGTCCGCTTGTCCGCGCTCGACCATATCGAAGATGTCGCTGAAATTCGGCTTGTCGATGAGAGTGACGCTGCGTCCGAATTGTTTGATTGCCGCCTGATGAGACCATGTGCCGGGAGGGCCGAGATACGCAATAGTGAGATTGCCTTCCTGAGCATACCCGCAGGAAATGATTTCTCTATAAATCGAAAGAAGCGATTGATTGGGCAGAACTCCGGCATTGAGCGTTTCAATTTTTTCCAGAAGGGCTTGTTCTCGTTCCGGTACAAAAATCGGGGCATTCACCTCTTTTTTGATCTCTCCCACTCCCCGTACATAGGAGGAGCGTTCCTTGAGAAGGCTGACGATTTGTGCATCAACACGGTCGATATTCTGGCGAAGTTCGGAGAGGTTCATGGGCGTTGTTTCGGGGGGGAGGATAAAGGAATCACCTCTTCACAATCAAGCGAATTGAACTTTTCCCCGGCTTTTTAAAGGGTTGTACTCAGGAAAGTGTTTTTCCTTTGGCTTTCCTGATGGGAGGAGTGGACTCATCGTCGCTGGAATTTTCGTCTTCTTGAGAGTGGCGACGCTGCTCGTTTAGGTGATCACTTTCCTGCTGAAACATAGGGAGAACGGCTCCGAGAATAGCAACGACGGATGCGATGGGAGTGGGTATCGCTGTCAGAATGCCGAGAATGATTCCTTTGATGAGGGCTCTCCCTATGGAGTCCTGATAAAACTTTCGTTGCCAGAACGTTGCGATGGCAGCGAGGGCGATTCCAGCCGGGATGGAGAGAACGAGGGTAGCTCCGAGCGTTGCCGCTTCTCCGCCGAAAAGGAGGCTGTCGGCAATGACGACAATTGCCACAAGACCCGGTGCAATCCCGATTCGTTGAAGCAGGGGGGCGGATTGGAAATTCGTATCTTTCACGGTTTTATCCTATGATTGTCATTCCATTTTTCAAGGAACAAGAGAAGGAGTATAAGATCATGACGCATCTTCCTGATGTGAGGAGCGCCATGAAATTGGGAGAAGACTGACAATCGTCTTGTCCGCTTCGGGGATACGTTTATGGTGAGGGGAGAAATTATGGATTTGTTCAGCCTCAACGAAGCAGAAGAAAATACAGCTTTCGCTTCCGATCCGGAGCTTGCGGCGATGCCCCTTGCTGCCCGGATGCGGCCTAGATCGCTTGATGAGGTGGGGGGGCAGAAGCATTTGCTCGCTCCTGGAAAGTTATTGAGAAGGGCGATTGAAACGGATAGGTTTACTTCGCTCATTTTTTATGGACCTCCCGGAGTTGGCAAGACGACTCTGGCTTCCGTGATTGCGCGGACGACCGATGCTTTTTTCGTGATGCTCAACGGGGTCGAGTCGAATGTTGCCGAAATCCGCCAACGTATTGCCGAGGCGACCATGCGCATGAGCATGCAGGGTAAGAAGACGGTGTTGTTTGTCGATGAGCTCCATCGCTTTAACAAGGCGCAGCAGGATGTTTTGCTGCCTTATTTGGAGAAGGGAACGGTGCGTTTCATTGGCGCGACGACCGAGAATCCCTATTTTGCCATCAACTCGCCTCTTTTATCTCGTTCTCAGGTGTTTCCTCTGGAATCCGTGCCGGAGGAGGAGCTGGAAGATCTTTTGCATCGGGCTATTAAGGACGAGAAAAGAGGGCTCGGTGTGGTGATGGCTGATGTTTCGCCCGAAGCAATACATCATCTTGCAGCGAAAGCTGACGGTGATGTGCGCAAGGCATTGACGGCTTTGGAAGTAGCGGTTCTTTCCACTCCTCCCTCTTCTGACGGAGTCATTCATGTGGATTTGCAGGTTGCGGAAGAGTCGATCCAAAAAAAAGCGGTGAAGTACGATAGAGCTGGGGATGCTCATTACGATACGATTTCGGCTTTTATCAAGTCGATGCGAGGATCAGACCCTGATGCCGCTCTATACTGGCTGGCGACGATGCTTGAGGCGGGCGAGGATATTCGTTTCATTGCTCGACGGATTGTGATTGCTGCGTCTGAGGATGTCGGGCTGGCTGATTCTTCTGCTTTGCGCGTGGCGCTTGATGCGGCACGAGCGGTGGAAATGCTCGGGATGCCCGAGGCGAGAATTCCTTTGGCACATGCTACCGTTTATTTAGCTACTGCTCCCAAGAGCAATTCGGCGTATATGGCGCTTGATGCGGCTTTTCGCGATGTTCGAGAGGGAAAGACGCTCTCCGTTCCCGAGCATCTCAGGACTTCTACACGCAAGAAGCTGGCAGCCGCCGGCGGTAGTGACGAGTCTAGTCTTCAGTATCTTTACGCACATGATTATGCCGAGAATTATGTGCCTCAGGCGTATCTCCCGGAGGGGCGACAATATTATGTGCCGACTCGGAACGGCATGGAGCTGAGGATTTCCGAGAGAATGGAGCATCGAAAGAATATCGCCTCCAAGGCGGATGATGGTTTGGAGAAGGGAGAGACCCGATCCTGATTTCCTGTTTATATCTGCGGACGGGAGATGGTATGAGAATTGCAATATTCTTTCAAAAAAAATGATTGCGACGGCATCGGCTACCATGTAGCATTACTAGAAATCGGTTTTTACCTTGAATCATCGCCCTATGAAGAATTTTCGCCGTTATGCCATGCGCGGTTTTACACTCGTAGAACTCATTGTTGTTGTAGCTATTATTGCGATTATGCTTTCTCTTGCCGGTAATATGATGAAAGGAGCAGGGAAGGCGCAGGGGCTTCAAGCAGCTGTTCAGCAGTTGCAGGATATGGTTCAAGAGACGAGGCTTGAAGCGATTTCAAAATCGACATGGGCTCGCCTTGTTGTCGTTTCAAGCCCTCTGGACGATTCTCCCAATACGAAAAATTTGAGATATATGGCGGTGATGGTGAAGAAGGCGGAGCGTACGGTTGATCAGCGGACGAAGGTAGGAGGCGGGCAGTGGGAGATTCTCTCCAGAGGGCGTTATCTTCCGGCTGGTTTTTTCGTCAGTCCTCAATACAGTACGCTGTTGCCTGTGACGACGACGAGAGAAGACCGGCTTTCCAAACAGTCCCCCTCTTTTGCCCAGCTCGTGGACAAAATGCGCTTGACGAATCAGGGCGAAGAGGATGTCTTTTTCATTGAATTCGACCCCCAGGGGCGCATGTCCGAGCCATCCTATCCGACCCGCCTGGTTGTGATTGGAGCGAAGCCGGACAGAAGTGCCTCTGGTGATGATGCGGGAATCAGGCCTTCTCCGGTTGATTCAAAAACAAAATTGCCCCAGTCTGCGGGAGGGATTGTTATCTGGCCCAAGGGCAATATAAGTCTTTTGAGGACGAAGGAGCAGGTTTTTGGAATGGCTCCCAGCTCACCCCGTTAATGATAGGAAAAGAAGGAAAGGTTAGAAGATCTGTTATTTATGAAATCAAAGACAAATCGAGGGTTCACATTGGCGGAAACGGTTCTTGCCATAGGCGTGGTAGGAGTGTTGCTGGTTGTTTTCGTGGCAACGTTCTTTCCTGCTCGTCGATCGGTGCAGGCGGCCTTGACCATGCAGGAATCCGAACGTGTGGTAAGAGCGCTTTCTTCAGAATTGGATGTCGTGCGTCCCACGGAAAGAACGGTTGGGGGTGCGAAGGTTTCTTCAAGGACGAAATATATCTCCGCTTTTGACAAGGCGTATTATTGGATGATGGGAACGGAAAAACCGGGAACAGCCATTCTTATTTACAATTACAGGGGCGATTTGAATCGGCCGCTTCGAGAAGACGGCACTTATGAACCCCTCGTTTCCCCCGATGCTATTCCCGGGACTGGTTCGATTCTTGTTTCCGCAGCATGCAGAGCGGATGACAAGACGAGGTGGAATGATTTGAAGGCGGTCGTAGGTTCTGTATTTGCAGTTCGTATGACCCAGCTTGTCGTCGATAGAACCTCAAAGATAATGAAGTACGAGAGGGGGCTTAAGCCGGGAGAAATATGCAACCCTTACAATTACAAGACTCGGATTCCGAAGCCCGAAGATTATGTGTACGATCCCAAGGAAAAGAATACTCCGCCATGGGGTGCAGAGGTCATGTACTATGGGGAATTCTTCCTGCTCAATTCCATTGATCCAGCTCGGCTTCCGAATGTGAAATGGGAGAACTTGAAGAAGCCGGTATTTAGCCGGAATCTTGTATTCCGGCGCTGATGGCATGTCTTGACCATTAAATTAAACGAGGATTTCCAATGATGAAAAAGATTGTTATTGCAGCAAAAAAAGGGTTCACCCTGATTGAACTCATGGCGGCTATGGCGATCACGAGTATTTTGGTGCTTGTGATTGTGGGGTTAACTTCGCGTGGCATTGATATGTGGCGTATGGTAATGGACGATGTTCGCACTGCGAGTCCCGCCCGTACTGCGATGGAGACCATGACGAAGGATTTTGAGAGCATGCAAATTCGAGGAGGGAATCCTTATGAATGGCTCAACGTCCAGCGTGACGATGATTTTCAGAGCAAAGACATGATGATGGGGCCTAAAACCGCACGCTTCACCAATGCTTCCCGGTTGATTTTCTTTACAAAGGCAATGGACAGGAATCAGGCGGTGCGTAGTGATGAATCGCGCTCTTACCGGGAAGATATGCTTGCCAAAAAGCAGACGGCTGGAGATGTCAGCTGCGTTGCTTACAAGTTGGCATACCGCGATCAGACTTTGAATGAAGATGCATCTGAGGATGCCCTTGGATTTCCCGTGTACGCCCTTTA
>F157a_European_Toad__coassemble_235_pt1 | contig 10134 bp, 6 predicted proteins | sample F157a_European_Toad__metabat2_high_PE_005 | metagenome-assembled genome bin F157a_European_Toad
AGTAGTGAATGAACTGAAGGCTAATTTGAGGCGCAGGATCATGCGTGACCTCAGGAATCTTTCTCCTGCCCAGATCAAAACAGGCTCCCTTTTGATGAGAAGGCGTTTGTCTGTGCTGCTGAAAGAGGAGCAGGCGATGAGGGCTAATTCACCGCTAAAGGTGGCGTCTTTTGCTGCTCGCCCTTATGAACTGGATTTATTACCTCTTGTGAAGCTGATGCCTGAAATCGAATGGTACTTTCCGCAGTGTGAGAGGAAGAGGGAAATGGTTTTCAGAAGGGTGAAAAATCCTTCTCTTGATCTTGTTGAAGGGTTCAAGGGAATTCGTGAGCCATTGCATGAATTGTCAGGTGTAGATCCGCATGAGCTGGATGTCGTTATCACCCCGGGCGCTGGGTTTTCGATGGATGGCAGAAGGCTTGGGTTTGGAGGGGGCTTTTATGATACATTCTTTTCCAAAAAAGTTACGGCTCTCAAAATGGGTGTATGCCTTCCCTGTCAGGTTTATGATGACATTCCTACAGAATCACATGATTTTTTGGTAGATTTTGTCGTGGTTGCTGGGAAATGTGTTCCTCGGAGGAAATGAAAATTCAGCATAGAAAAGGAATGAAATGCCAATGGTCGTTCAGGGCAGAGTGTTGTTGATTACCCTTGGTTGTTTCGCTTCGCTTGTCGCGGAGGGCAGGACATGGAGAAATGACGTTGGAGTAGAGATGGAAGGAGAGCTTTTTCTACTTAGAGAAAAGGATGCTGTCTTGAAACTTCCCGATGGAAGAAAGGCTTTAGTCCCTCTTAAGGTCTTAAGTGGGGAGGATATGACTTACGTAAGGGAGTGGGAGCAGTCCGGGAAAAATATCTCTGAGGACGAAGCTGGCTTGAATGAGCAGGAGTTGAGGCAGGGATTTGGAGAAAAGTCATCCAAAGCGCATCTGAAAAGTCGTTGGTTAGACAAGGTGTCGATCAAGGATGTATTTTTTTTCAAAACGATTCAGGAATCACCGGATTTTTACGTGTATGAATCCGACCATTTTCATATTGAGTCTCCAAGGAAGCTTCATGACGGTGAAAAGAAGCATCTTGTCTCAATTTTTGAGGGAGGGGTGAGCGTTTTGTCCGAATTGCCTTTTGATTTGCCTTTAGCTCGTCTCCAAGCTGGGGTGATGTACACAATTCAGGTTTTTTTTGATGCGAGCGAGTATGAGAAAGCGGGTGGAGATAAGAAGTCTCGCGTGTCAATGACACCATCGCGTTTTTTAGTGCTGCTGAAGAGGAATTCTCAGGGTAAGTCTAGAGGTCTGGATGGAGTGAAGACTATTGGAATTCTGAGTAAGTGGGTTTCTCAATTTTCGGGAGATGTGTATTGGCTCGGAGAAGGGTTTTCAAAATACATGCAATTGATTCCTGTAAAGAAGCATACCTATGATTTTTCTGATTGGTCGAGAATTGCTTCTTCCATACCCGGGCCAATTCGTCGTCAGCGTTTACCTCTACCGATTCTTGAAAAATTGATGACAAAGAAGGGAGATGTTTCCCTCGAAAAGAGCGAGAGGGGTCGGAATGGGATGAGCTATGGAGCTCTTCTGGCTTTTATTTACTTTGCGAGAATGGAGGGTGAGGGGAATCGTGAGAATTTGAGGAAATATATGAATGCGCTCCAATCGGGAAAGGATAATCCCCTTGAGATTCTTTTGAATCAGCGGTCGTGGAAGGATGTTGAACTCGAGATGATTCTCGCGTGGAAGAAGTATGGAGTTTCTCTGAGATTTGAGAAAGAGGAGAAGGACAAGTAAATCAGCAATGATGGGGGATAGAAAAATCCGCTTTCCCCGAAGATTCGGAGAAAGCGGATTGGCATAGATGCTTTTAAGAAAAAGTATCTCGGAAGAGGTTATTTTTTCATTTGTTCCGAATTGGCAGCTTTGACGTTGACCGTAGTCGCCCCTCCCTTAAGACCAGGTGAGATGACTTGGAGCGTTACTTTACCCTTAGCCCCTCTTTTGGAGCGCAGGATTACTTGAGCTAGCCCATTGTAGGCAGGCAGCGTCATGACCGTCTTTTTATACGGATTGGACATAGTGGTGAAGTCTGTGGCGTCTCCGTTGCAAATACCCACGATATCGGCAGGGCCGGATACCTTGAAGCTGAGTTTGTTGTTCGAACGGGGAACGAGTTGTCCCTTATCGTCGCAGACGGCAATGGTGACATAGGAAAGGTCGCGACCGTCTCCGATGATTTCCTTATGTTCCGGAGTCACGGTGAGAGCGGTGGGTTTACTGGTCGTTTTCACGATGTCCTGAGCCCATACTTTGCCGTTTTTCTTGGTGATAACCTTGAGTTCGCCTGGCTGATACTTGACTTCTTCCCAGACGAGGCGGAAACGATTATTATCCTCCTTGCCCTTTTTGCGGACGCCGAGAGATTTGCCGTTCAGGAAGAGTTCTGCTTCATCACCGCTGGTGTAAACGTGAACAGGGGTTATTTCTCCAACGCGTTCAGACCAGTTCCAGTGGGGGAGTATATGGGCGACGGGTTTCTCGGGAAGCCAATGGGCTTGGTAGATGAAGGCTCTATCCTTGCGGAATCCGCAGAGGTCGAAGATGCCGAAATAGGAGCTTCTGGATGGAGCTCTGTTTCCGAGTTTCTTCAATTCTTCCATCGCCTTGGCGCGTTCTGCCGGATCTTTGAAGTTCAGGGCATTGGTGCCGTCCAAGTTGTAAGGGGTAGGTTCGCCGAGATAGTCAAACCCTGTCCAGACATATTCTCCGGCGGAATTGGGGGCGTCTTCCTGAGCCGCAAATTCGACATCGGGGCGATTCCCCCATCCAGTAGAGTAGAGGTCGTAGGAGCTAACCTGGAATTCGTAGAATCCCTTGGATTTATCCCAGACAGCAGGGAAGTAGTATTCTCCGCGTGAGCTGACGGTGGAAGAGGTTTCGCTTGCATAGAAAGGCTGGGTAGGCCTGTCTTTACTAAAGTCATTGTATGCCCAAGGTTTGTAATTGTAGCCGTAAACATCGAATGTGTCACCAAAGCCGTTGCGTGCGGCGCCAGCGTCATTACATCCACATGTCACGAGGCGAGTTGGGTCTTCGCGATGAAAAAGGTCGGTTAGCGTTTGGGAAATAGAGTGGTGACTCTTGTTTCCCTGCTCAGGAACTTCATTGCCGGTGCTCCAGATGATGACGCTGGGGTGGTTGCGGTCTCTATGTACGAAATTGACAAGATCTTTCTCATGCCATTCAGGGTAGTAGTTATGGTAGTCTTGCCCTTTTTTAGCGAGCTTCCACATGTCGAACAATTCATCAATGACCAAAATACCCTGTTTGTCGCACAAATCGAGGAATTCAGGAGGGGGAGGATTATGGGAGGTTCGGATCGAGTTGACGCCGATGGATTTGAGTTTTTCAATCTGGCGTTCGTATCCTTTGGTGTGGACTGCCGTGCCGAGCGGTCCCAGATCTGAGTGCTGGCAGACTCCCTTGAGCTGAATCCGCTTGCCATTGAGATAGAACCCATCCGTCTTCCATTCTACTTTGCGGATACCGAATGTGGTTGTCTTTTCGTCAACTTTTTCACCATCTACAAGTACTATTGTACGGAGTTTGTAGAGGGCGGGGTTCTCCATATCCCAGAGCACGGGAGAAGTGACGGTAAGTTTTCCGGAGACGTTGCCTTTTTCTCCGGGTGCGATTGATGTTCCTGTCGTCGATTTTTTTGCAACGACCTTGTCTCCTGCAAGAATTTCTTCGATAACAGTAGGATTTACTGCCTTGTTCGTCGTATTGAGGATGCTTGTATCGACCTCAACCTTGGCTGCTTCTTTTGTGATTTCGGGAGTGCGAACAAAAACACCCCAGTTTTCAATGTGAACCGGGTTGGATTCTGTTAACCAGACGTGCCGTGAAATGCCGCCACCGGGATACCAGCGGGAGGAATCCGGCGGGTTGTCGACGCGGACGGCAATCGTGTTTTTCTGACCAAATTTAAGGAATGGAGTGATATCGACGCGGAAGGAGGCGTAGCCATATTTCCATTCTCCGGCGAGTTCGCCGTTAACATAAATTTTTGGCCTCGACATGACGCCGTCAAAATCAAGGTAGAACTTGTTCCCCTTCGCATCAGCGGGGATGTTGATGGTTTTGCGATACCATCCAATGCCTTCCCATGGGAGTTTACCTGTTTCGTTAGGAAGATCCATGCGGTAGGGACCTTCAATACCCCAGTCGTGCGGAAGGTCGAGAGATCTCCATTTGGAGTCATTGAAGGAGATCGATTTAGGGTCATCGGGCGATGATGTTTTAGGTGAAAGAGGGCGGATGGGGTTTCCATCTTTGCCGAGGATAGTCATTTCTCGGACGCTCGCCCAGTTGCCGCCGCCGTTTCCTTCGACAGTCAATTTAAGGTAACGGGGAGATCCGTTCAGATCGACGCTGTCTTTTTCCGATTGATTGGTTCCTTGGGTTTTGTCGGCAATCGTTACCCATTTTTTCCCATCAGATGAGCCTTCGATCTTGAAAAGGTGGTTATCTTTTTTCTCCCATGCTATTTTGAGTTTATCCGCACGAACGGGTTTACCCATGTCTACGATGAGATAATGCCCCGGATTGGCATCGGTAGCGCACCATCTGGAAGACATGTCTCCGTCGATTGCTGAACCAGCGGGGTTTTCTGGCTGTTCGCTGTCAGCTTTGGCTGAAGAGATAGAACGTCCGGGTTCGGGAAGCATGCTTCCATCGGGCATTTTACCAAATCGGGAAAATTTCCAACCGAAATCGAATGTATCTCGTTTGCTTGCGTCAAGAGTTGCTGCAAATGCTTGAGAGACGGTGAAAGCTGTTATACACAGGACGATGCGTGATAGGGGCATGGGCATGATCTTAATAATTGAAGATAGTACGTCGATTTGCAATCAAATCTTGCAGAAAATAGATTTCAGTAAGATTAGTTGAAAAAACTCTCCAAACAACATTGCCGGGAGAGTTTTGAAAGTAGTAGTTTCTTATTTTAGGAGAGGAACAGGAGTTTTGCGTAGGTGGGTACCGGCCAAAGAGCGGCATCGGTAAGAGATTCAAGAGAATCAATTGTTTCCCTGAGTTCTTTCATGGCTTTTTTCATCAATTCCGTATCCTTGCTAGTTCTTGCTTTTTTGAGAACCTTGGTTTGGTCGGGGATACAGTCATAAAGCTTGCCTATAGCATTGATTCGCTCGGTTGCTGCCTTGATTCCGTTTTTAATGCCAGCCTTTTGAAGTGATTCAATTGTATTGGCAAGACGTGTTAATTGCTCCGAAATAGCTGGCATGTAAAGCGTTTCAGTCATGAGGATAACCGTTTCGGACTCAATCGACAATTCCTTAAGGTAGATTTCAAGCTGGATGTTGTGACGGGCGTGAAGTTCGTCGGGAGACATGACCTCATATTTCGAGAAGAGCGAAATAGCTTCATTGGTTTCAAGAGCGGTAAGCGCTTCTATCGTTCCGGGTCGGTTGGAAAGCCCTCGTTTGGCTGCCTCCTCGATCCATTTATTGCAATATCCGTCACCGCTGAAGAGGATTCGCTTATGCTTTGTGATAAGACCATGAAGGGTTTTTTGAAGAAGTTTGTTGAACTTTTCCTTATTCTCTTTGGCTGCCGGCTCAAGGATAGATGCGACGATGTCAAGTTGTTCAGCGACGATGGTGTTGAGGACGGTCATCGGCCAAGCACAGGTTTGGGATGATCCCACGGCGCGAAACTCAAACTTGTTGCCGGTAAAGGCGAAGGGGCTTGTCCGGTTGCGGTCGGATGTATCGATGGGCAGATCCGGCAGGGAGTCGACACCGAGATTCATCTTGCCCTTTTTGCGAGAGGAATTGGCTCCTCCCTGTTCGATTTGGGTGATGATTTCATCGAGAAGGTCACCGAGGAAAATCGAGATAATTGCCGGAGGTGCTTCCTGAGCTCCAAGGCGATGTTCGTTGCCTGATTTGGCTACAGAGGCGAGTAAAATGTCTGCGTGGGTATCGACAGCGGCGATAACGCAGCAGAGGAGAGTGAGGAAGAGGGCGTTTTCATGCGGACTTTTACCCGGGTTGAGCAGGCTACCCATGCCGGGCACTGAAAGCGACCAGTTGTTATGCTTGCCGGAACCATTGAGACCTGAGAAGGGTTTTTCGTGAAGAAGGCAGACCATGCCATGTTCGTTTGCCTTGCGCCTGATGACTTCCATGAGCAACATGTTGTGATCAACCGCGAGATTGAGACTTTCAAAGATGGGGGCGATTTCAAACTGCCCGGGAGCGACTTCATTATGGCGCGTTTTAGCAGGGATACCGAGCTTCCAGAGAGCTTCATCGACGTCGATCATGAACTCAAGTACTCGCGTTTTGATGGCACCGAAGTAGTGATCTTCCATCTGCTGATGCTTCGTCGGCACATTGCCAAAGAGCGTTCTGCCGCACATCATGAGATCGGGACGTTGGGTAAAGAGATCCTTGTCGATGAGAAAATATTCCTGCTCTGCTCCGAGATCAGGAGAAACCTGAAGGGGAGTTGTTTCCGTACCTGTTTTGCCGAAACAGGCGAGAAGGCGTTGAGCCTGGAAACTCACTGCTTTCATCGAGCGCAGTAGTGGAGTCTTTTTATCGAGTGCTTCACCTTTGTAAGAGCAGAATGCCGTAGGAATGCAAAGAACGGCTCCGTTGCTGGTTCTTTTAATGAAGGCGGGGCTGGCAGGATCCCATGCCGTATAGCCACGGGCTTCAAAGGTGGAGCGAAGGCTGCCGGAGGGGAAACTGGATGCGTCCGGTTCTCCTTGCACGAGGTTCTTGCCGGAGAAAGCGAGTTCGAGATTGCCCTGAGGATCGACTTCGACGAAGGCATCATGCTTGCCCGCCGTTGATCCATTGAGAGGCTGGAACCAATGTGTGTAGTGGCTGGCTCCTTTTTCAAGAGCCCATTGCTTCATGGCGTTGGCGACGTCATTGGCGATATCCGGATCAAGCTTGTAGCCACTGCGGATTGTTGCAAGTAGTTTTTTGTAAACATCCTTGGGCAGATAATTCCGCATTGTCTGCAGATTGAATACGTCTTCACCGTATATATTCGTTATGTGGTCGGCGGCATTACCCAGGGTGGAACTCAAGTCTTTTTTCATGGTGTGAAGGCGTCCAAAGCATATACCATGATAGAGGAATTTTGCAAGCGTGAATCCCGGTTATGGCGGCATTCTTTTCCAGGTAGTTTAGATGAGAAGGGAACTATCTTCAATGATCGGGAAAAGAGTAAATTTGGATCAGGGAAAAGAGATGAGGGATTTTTCTGCCAATTTCGCAAAGCGGATATTTTTCTGAAAAAACTCCTCCTTTTAATTTTATGCTCAATGAGAAAATGCGGAGTCCCTTCTTAAAATCGGGGAGTAGAAGGAATTTAAAATTGATTTTTTATTCACTTCTTCTTGACGGGGCGATGGAAATCATCTATAAGTTTCTCCGCAACGCAGCCTTTGGGTTGCAACGATTCAAGCGGATGTAGCTCAGGGGTAGAGCGCAACCTTGCCAAGGTTGATGTCGTGGGTTCGAATCCCATCATCCGCTCCAGCTTTTAACTTCCTAATTATTAGGAAGTTTTTTTATTTCCATGGTCCGATTACTTGAGGACGCGTCCTATTTCCCGGTAGGCGGAGACGGCGATGGGAATTGAGGAGGCGAGGACACAGAGAACGAGGGATGTCCCGAGGAGTAGTACGTCTCCCTCAATATCTCCAAAGTTCAGGCTCGCATTCTTCAATTTGAAGAATTCGCCGAGGATGATTTTTTGGGATTCGAGGAAAAAGTAGATTGCCGCGACAAAGGAGATTCCAATGAGGAAGAGGTTTTCGAAGATGAAGGTCATCAGGAGAAGCATGGGGTGGACACCAAAGCTTTTAAGAAGGGTGTATACATATTCATTTTCCCTGAATTCCATGGAAGATAGCGTTGTGAGCAAAATGCCGACGATGATGGCAATGCCGATGGAAAATCCAGCACGGCATTCCGTCTGATTTCCCATGATGATATTGAGTTCGGAAAGTAATTGCTTGGTGCTGGATATAAAGGCCATGGATTTATCCATTCGAATGATATTATCAAGTGTATCATGAATCTTGGAGATGTTGGCATAGGTCATTTCCTTGACTGAAACAATGACAATGGATGTTGTCATCAAGCGGTCGATTCCTGCTGATCCTTCCGGGACAAGTACAAGCCCATTTGCATAAAATTTAAGGCGATTGAGAACATGATCAGGCGGAATTTTAATGGCCGGCATTGTATACGTGTAGCCTGAGATGTTGAAGGAGACGAGCCCCTCGCCAATGGAAGAGTCCTGAGGCAATGCAATGAGGTAAGGGTGCGTGCCTAAAGGAAGATCTTGCATGCCGTTTAGGTTTCGAGTGCTATATTCGGCGATTGGGATTCTTTTGTTGCCAATGAGTGCATGCTCGGGCAGTTCGTTGACAATAAATAGATTGGATTCGCAAAGCTTTTGGATGTTTTCACGAATCAGTCGTGTTCTATCTGGTCCATTCTTGTCTATGCTCCGCATGACGATGGTGTCCCCTCCGTTGTCGCGGATTTTTCTTTCGATCAATTGGGTCGATAAAACGTAGTTAGCCAAGAAGGACATGGCGCATAGCGAGAGAAAGAAAACGACAAAGATACGGGACAACGCACTAGACGGACGTTCTCTCCACCGATGAAGCGTATCTTTAAAGAGATACAGGACTGTCAAAATCAATGATTTCATGAGCCAAGTGGAAGAGGCGTGCATCGTGGGTGCTGATGATGCATATTTTATGCGAAGCTTCGCTGACAATCAGCTGCTTGATAATATTTGTGTTGGTATCATCAAGGCCGGATGTTGGTTCATCCAAGAGCAAAATGTCGGAGTCTTTCATGAGGGTGCGAGCCAGAGCCGCTCTTTGGGCTTGCCCTCCCGAAAGAGTTCCAGCTTTTTTATTCTTTAGAGCATCGAGTCCGAGCTGATGCATCAATTGAGCAGCTCTTGTTTTCCATTCAGTGGGCGGAAGCATTGCCATTTCTGCGCAGAGTTGGAGATTGCGCTCTACAGTTGAAAGGGGGAGAAGGTTAATTCCCTGAAACATGTAGCTTACATATTTCCTGCGGAATAACTGGCTATTAATTGAGCATAAAGAGGGTGTTTCAATTTTCCCCTTATTTATTTTCAGGTATCCTCCCAAGATTTTCAGCAAAGTCGTTTTTCCGCAACCCGAGTATCCTTTGAGGATTGTGATGCCCGAATGAAAGGTGTGGGAATAATTGGAGAAGATATTTTGGCTGTTGTTGTAGCCAAAAGATATCTCATGGCACGTTAGCTTCATTTCTTCTTGCGAATGATGATTTGGGTTTCTCCTACGAGTACAACTTCATAATCGGGCATGATTGTATCAAGTAGATTTTGCCACGAGGTAGCATTTTTTGCTTCAGGTTTCGACGATATATCCATGAGGTTGAGCATTTGGACGTCTTAATCTGTTTTGTAATACAATCTTGATACAGGACTTGTTCCTATCATTTCATAGACTTCATCATGGTTTTCTTTAGGGATCAGAAAGAAGAAGGCGAGTAGATCGCCCTGATTGCCCTGGTTTTTTTCAACCCTTTTGTGAGAATATTTACCTGTAATAGTTTTTCCCGTACTCAATTCGAGTTGAAGAAGGAGGTTGTGCGGGGTAATTCTCGTGATTTCCGGGTTTGAAATACTGATGGAAAGATAGAAATTGGAATCGTCGCACGCAACAGCTATTTCTTTGCCGCTTTCTACATATTGGCTACTGTTTTCCGGGGTGTCCTGCAAGGTGAACTGATATTGAAGGCGCCCATCAAAAGGCATGATAAATGTAAAAGATTGCTTCTTCTTTTCAAAGTCAGAACGTTTCCTTTTTTCTGTGACGGTCAGTTCACGCTTTGCCAGTTCAATTTTATCCTCGATGGTTTGGATGATTTGTTTGTCTCCTTTTTTATAGCCTTTCTCCCATTTTTGTTCGCTGGGGGCGAGGCTCATGTAATAGAGCGTTTGCTTTTTTTTCGTTTCGAGTTTGGAGATTTCCTCTCGTTTGTTGAGACGTTCCTTTAAAAGGTTCATTTCTATTTCC
>F157a_European_Toad__coassemble_244_pt1 | contig 9864 bp, 6 predicted proteins | sample F157a_European_Toad__metabat2_high_PE_005 | metagenome-assembled genome bin F157a_European_Toad
GGCGACGCGCTTGCGCGAACCCGCTTCATCGAGAATGTCGATTGCCTTATCCGGGAGGAAACGCCCGGTTAAATAACGATGAGACAATTTAGCCGCAGCTTCGACAGCTTGCGGAGTATAGCGAACCTTGTGGTGTTCTTCATATTTTTCCTGAATGCCTTGAAGAATAAGGATGGTATCATGAACGGATGGTTCTTTGACCTGAACCTGCTGGAAGCGACGCTCGAGGGCTGCGTCTTTTTCGATATGCTTGCGGTATTCGTTGAGCGTAGTCGCACCGATGGCTTGAAGTTCACCTCGGGAAAGTGCGGGCTTGATGATATTGGAGGCATCCATTGATCCTTCGGCCGATCCCGCACCCACGATTGTGTGAAGCTCGTCGATGAAAAGAATCACGTTGCCCTCTTTTCGGATTTCGTCCATTACCGCTTTGATGCGCTCTTCAAATTGACCTCGGTATTTGGTTCCGGCGATCATGAGGGCGAGGTCGAGGGTGATTACCCGTTTATCCATGAGGATTTCGGGGACACGCTTGGAGGCGATTTCTTGCGCAAGGCCTTCGACAATAGCAGTCTTACCAACACCTGCTTCTCCTAGAAGCACGGGGTTGTTCTTGTTCCTTCGGCAAAGAATCTGAATCACCCGTTCGATTTCCTCAGTACGACCAATGACCGGATCAAGCTTGCCTTGCTTGGCAAGCAGGGTCATATCTCGCCCGAAGGCATCCAGAGCACTCCCCTTGTTGCGATTTCTGCGTGCCATGGGAGAAGGATCGTTTTCTTCTTCTTCCTGTGCCGATGAGTCGTCAAACATGTTTTCTTCGTCATTAGAATCCTCATCATTGATATCCTGGAATTTAGGATTGATTTCATCGAGTATTTCGCGTCTGGCATGATTGATGTCGATATTGTTGTCGCGCAGGATATTGGCGACGGTTCCTTCTCCATCGCGGAGGATTCCAAGCAGTAGATGTTCGGTTCCAACATAGGAATGGTTCAATTCCTCAGCCTCGCGGCTTGCAAGGCTCAAAACCTTTCTTACTCGCGGGGTGTAAGGGATGTTGCCTTCGTTTCTGGGATCCACTCCAAGACCGAGTTCTTTTTCGATGCGCTCGCATACTGCTTTCAGGTTGAGGCCGAGATGTTCCAGTACGACTACGGCAACTCCCTGCCCGAGTTTTAGCAGGCCAAGGAAAAGATGCTCCGTTCCGATATAGTTGTGATTGAGTCTATCAGCTTCCCTTCGGGCGAAGGCAAGGACTTGTTGGGCTCTGGGAGTAAAATTATTCATAATATTCTAAAAGCGGGTTTTTCGTTTATCAGTTGGGTATGGTGTTGATGGATGGCTCGGGGACATTTTCCATGAATCGCCTGATGACGCTTGCACGAATCTGATCTCGCTCGAAAGCTTGCTCTGTATTGCTTGGTTGCAAATGAGCTGGTTGAATGTTCAATGTAAGTTCGTTCAGTTTGGGGAGAACTGTTTGTTCAAGAAGCCCGAGAGTAGTACCCAATCTGAGGATGGAAATATGTTCAAAAGCCTCATGAGACGGCATCAGCATCGAATATTTTAAAATCCCGTAGGCTTTGCAAACCTTGTCAGCAATCGCGGTCGGATCATTTTTCAAGATTCTTTGCCTCGCATTGAATTCCTGTTTGGCTATGTCTTGTACGACACGTTTCAGACGTTCTAGAATCAATTCCTCTTTTTCCCCGAGGGTTGATTGGTTCGAAAGCTGGAACAGATTCCCCGTGGGAGCTGTTCCTTCTCCGTAAAGACCGCGAATTGTCAACTTAAGCTGGTCTGCAGCTCGAAAAACCTGTTCCATGGCTCCGTCGAGTACAAGCCCGGGGAGATGCAACATTGCACTGGCTCGCATTCCTGTACCCAGATTTGTTGGGCATGAGGTCAGATAGCCGAGCCGATTGTCATAGGCATAGGAAAGCCTGGACTCAAGCTCGGAGTCGATTTTGTTGAGGGTGGTCCATGCCCGTTTGAGTTGAAGCCCCGGAAGAATGTATTGAAGCCTGAGGTGGTCTTCTTCATTGAAGAGGATGCTCAATGACTGGTTTTTTGAAATGGAGACACCGCACCCCCCTGATCGAGCGGCAAGTTCTCTCGAAATCAAATGACGCTCGACGAGAAGTTGTTTTTCGTGCTGATCCAGATCCGACAATTCTGTGGAAAATCCGTTTTTAAGAGAGGAGAGGGTATTGGCGGATTCGGTGAGTCGTTGGAAAATAGCTGACCTCTGTTCGGTCGAGGCCCACCCCGGGAACGGGGTATCTCTCAAATTGCGCGCAAGGCGAATGCGCGAGGTGAGCACGACGTCGTTGCCCTCGTCGGTAGACGCCATCCATGGCGCGGGAGCTTGGATGAGTTGGCTGAATTTCATGCGAAAATTATGGTAAACGGGGTTGGGGAAGGGCGGCTATTGCATCTCGCAGACGCGCCGCTTCTTCATAGTTTTCCTTAGCGACTGCTTTGCGGAGGGCTGTTTGCATCTGCTCGCGCGTTTGGGTATCTATGGCGGCTTGGCGAGCGTGTTCCGGTTCCTTGCCTTTATGGTTTGTTCCTGTCTGGATTTCAGGCAGGGAGGGAATGATTTCTTCGGCGAAGACATCGTAGCAGCGACTGCATCCCAGCATTCCCGTCTTACGGAAGGATTCAAGGGTAAATCCGCATGCAGGGCATTTGGTCAAGGGAAGCCGAGGTGAAATCGAATTGATCAAATCAAGAGTGGATGTTTTTGAAACCGTAGGAGATTGCATGAATTGGCCTTGCGTCATGGAAAACAGTTTTTCAGCCAAGTCAAATGCCGCCGGATCTAGAACGCCACGCTCCCGAGCGCATTTGGCGCACAGGGAGACCTGAGTCGTTTTTCCGTCGATGGACTGGGTTAGAAAAACTGTAGACGGGGATGAACAGATTTCACACTTTTTCACAGTCGCCATGATAAGTTTCCCTGCCCTTATCGGCTAGATGCCTGCGTGTCATCTGATGTCATCAAGTGACCGGGAAATGATCCCTGTCTCAACACAAGGTGTAGGTCAGCAAATAAATGATGAGATGTAGAGAGGACAGTGCGAGAATCTTATTCATCCTTCCATTGGCGGGAGTCTTCCGAATGAGGAAAATCAGAATGCCGCCGAAAAGGAAGGAGGGAATCCATGTCTTCCAAATTTCATCGAAAGAGATATTAAGAGCACGAAATGCGGTGGGCAGAGTAATGTAGGACGCGACAATAAAGGCAAGAGCAAGCCCTCTTGCTCGGTCATTGCCCAGTCTGACTGCGAGTGTTTTTTTGCCGGTGGTGACGTCTTCAGCCCTATCTCTGATATTGTTTACGGAAATCATTACTGCACTAAGCAGCCCGCACTGGATGCCCACGACAATACCCGCGTGATAGACGCGAATGGTCTCCATCTGAATCCCGTCAATATGAGCAGCTGTTCCTATCTGAACAAGAATCGTGCCAAGTACTGCTACAAGCCCGAAAAAGAGAATTACGAAGATTTCGCCCAGCCCCTTGTAGGCGAGAGGAAAAGGACCTCCCGTATATCCATAGGAAAAATAGAGGGAAGGAATGCCGATGGCGATGATAGGCCAGCCTCGGAGTTCGATTAGAGGAATGGCTAATCCGCAGGCGATGGCAAGGGAGACGAAAGCCGCTATCATCACATCTTTTCCCGGGAGTATTCCGGATGCCGTTGCTCTTTGAGGGCCGGTTCTTTTCTTGGTGTCTGCCTGTTTCTTGTGGTCGATCGCATCGTTGAATAAATTACAGGCGATTTGGATGCAAAGGCAACTTGCCGCCGTGAGGAGGGCGAGACTCCAGTTCCATTCCCCTGTCATTCGCCAGACAACCATACACCCAGCCCATACAGGGATGATCGATGCACTCAATGTTTTAGGGCGGGAGGCGAGGAAGTAGGATGCGAGAGCATTCATGGCGGCGCATCATAGGATGAAAAATTACTTCGATCAAGCCGTGGAGATGTAAAAAAGGCGGCATCCGTGAAGATGCCGCCTGAAAAGGGAATGAATACTGCTTATTCGACGATGCCGAGGGGAGCGGTCGTTTTCCAGTCTCCGCGAGTGAAGTCAGGGAAAACGATAGGCATACCGCCTTGTGCGACGGATTCAACGGAAAGAGGAGTGACGGCAGACCAGAATGCCCCTTCATAGAGGTTTTGATCCAAGGGTTCACCCTTGCGCAAGCATTCGATTATGCGGTAGAGCATGACAAAGTCCATGCCTCCATGACCGCCCATCTTGAGCGCGAGCGGGCCTACTCGTTTCCAAAGAGGATGCTCGTATTTTTCGTAGATGGGCTTAAGGGCGCCATCTTCAATCCAGGCGTGATAATTGCCGTTGCCGAGAGATTCACCAGCTACGCGAGTTGGGAAACCGGCGAGGGTACCAAGAACGCCTTGGATGAGGTTCATGCGAGAATAGGGGCGGGGACTCGTTTCATCCCATTCGACAAGGACAGTTCTGCCCATGGTCGTCTTGATGATTGACGTATTCATGTCGCCTGCCTTGTAGTCGAGCTTGTTCCACTTGTGATCCGGAGCGAATTTCTTTTTCGCGTAGGCGGCTCTTCCTAGAGCTGGGCTTGAGAAGGAAACGAGGCGGCCGAAGTTATCTTCCTTACGGGCGAGGCTCATATACTGGGCAACAGGACCGAGACCATGGGTCGGGTAAAGATTGCCATTACTATTCGCATAGTGTTGGGTTCTCCACGATCCTGTACCTCGGTTTTCTTCATGCATTTCCGAGCGCAGCTCGTGAATGTAGGCGGCTTCACCATGAAGAAGATCTCCGATCACACCCTGACGAACCATGTTGAGGAACATGAGCTCATCGCGGCCGTAGTTGACGTTTTCCATCTGCATGCAATGCTTCTGGGTCACTTCACTCGTATTGACGATTTCCCAGAGCTCATCCATTTTGATGGCAATAGGTACTTCCGTAAACGCATGAGCACCATTTTTCATGGTATCGCAAGTGATCCGTGCATGCCATTCCCAGCTTGGGCAGATAATGACGGCATCAGGCTTGATTTCCTTGAGCATGCGGAGATAGTCGGTCTCTCCCTTGCAGAAGGTCGGCGGGCGTTTGCCTGTTTTTGACTCGACATAGGCGGCGGATTTGTCTGCAAGATCCTGATAAATATCGCAGATGCCGACGATTTCAGCGCCTTCAATGACGGACATCTGGGTGACGTGGCTGTATCCGCGCTTCCCGACGCCGATGAATGCGACGCGGACGATATCAAGCTTGGGTGCTTTGAATCCGCCCATGTATTTAGCTCCGGGGAGTCTCTTCGGCCATGTCGTCAATGGTCCAATTTCATTCGGGTTGGGTACGATGATCTTGGGTGATGAACTAGGTGTTTTAGCTTCTGCGAATGAACCTGCAGCAACTGCCCCCGTGGTGAGGCCAAGCATTTGCAGAAACCGGCGACGTGATGATGATGTATCCATAGTCTTAAAATTGATGTGAATATAGCGTAAAATACGCTGAAAAGGAAACAATCTTTCAAAAAATGTTATTTGGGACGAAAAAATTAACCGAAAATACTTTTTCTGACGGCTGAAGGAGGTGCTTGCTCCTCTCCATGGCGTTCATCACCCACTCCAATAGAGGAGGATTGAGTCATGGAAACGGCACTATTCACGATGCCTGTCTTGATCGCATTCATCAGCCCTTCAAACAGAGAAAAGGCATCTTTCTTGTACTCGACAAGAGGATCTTTTTGCCCCTGGGCACGTAAATTGACACCTTCCCTTAGCTCTTCCATGCTACTCAAATGCTCTTGCCAAAGATGATCAATGGAATAAAGCATTAGAGAGCGCTCGGCATAATCGAGATATTCGCCGGGAATTGTTAACGAACGAGTTTGATAAGCCTCCTTGATCAATCCGGTGACCACTTCAGAAATTTCACTTCTCTTCAATGAACCAAGAAGCTTGGCATTGATCGAAATCCCAAGCGGATAATTGATATCAACCCAATCGACGAGATACTCCATCCAGGCATTCCCTTCCGGCCAAGTATCGAAATGTTCGGCGAGCTGGTTGGGAATAATTTCATCCATCACTTCGAGAATCATTTCCTGGGGAACTTCGGTTCGCAGAATATCGTTTCTCAGCGAATAGAGAACATCTCGCTGCTTATTCATCACATCGTCGAAATCAAGCACGCGCTTTCTCCACGTGTAATTTCTCTGCTCAATTTGCCGTTGGGCATTTTCAACAGTCGCGCTGGTCGGAATCTTTGCTGCTCGCAATGCATCGTCATCGAGAGACTGTTCGATCAGATCTCCCGCTTCGTCGGCATCGCCGAAGTGGCGAAGAAGATCATCTTCCAGTGAAATGAAAAACTGGGTCATCCCCGGATCTCCCTGTCGGGCTGCCCGCCCTCTCAGCTGCCTGTCGATGCGCCGTGACTCATAATGCTCCGTTCCCAGAACGAACAATCCGCCGAGAGCATCCATGTCATTCCCCAGTTTAATATCTGTGCCTCTCCCTGCCATATTGGTCGAAATCGTCACCGCTCCCTTTTGGCCTGCTTTTGTCACGATTTCCGCTTCGCTCATATGATTCTTTGCGTTCAGAACCACATGGGGAATATGAGTTCGCTGCATCATTCGCGAAAGCGTCTCTGAGGCATCCACGCTTGCCGTACCCACCAGAATCGGCTGACCCGTCTTGTGAATTTGGGCGATGCGGGCAATCGCGGCGGCGTACTTATCGCGCCGCGTCTTGAAAATGAGCGCGTTCAAATCCTTTCGCACGCACGGCTTATTCGTGGGAATAGGCAAAACATCAAGCTTGTAAATATCGTGAAATTCGGCGGCTTCCGTTTCGGCTGTCCCCGTCATGCCGGCCAGCTTCTCGTAAAGCCTGAAGTAATTCTGAATCGTAATCGTCGCATAGGTCAGATTATCTTCCTCCATCTCAAGCCCTTCCTTGGCGGTCACCGCTTGGTGAAGCCCGTCAGACCAGCGTCTCCCGGGCATCTCTCTCCCGGTATGCTCATCCACAATCACCACTTCTCCATCTCGAATCACATACTCCACATCTTTTTCAAACAGGCTGTATGCCTTGAGCATTTGATTCGTCGCATGCAGCGTTGAGGCAAGCTCCGAAAGCTCCTGCTCAATGCGGGCGACTTGCTCCTGCCTGCTCTCTCCCTTGCGCGGCGATGCTTCAAGCAACTGGGAGGGATCGGGCAAAATAAACGCTTCGGGATCTCCCGGTGCGAGAAACTGGCGACCCCGTTCCATCAACTCGGACTCTCTCTTCTTCAGATCCACCACGAAAAACAACTCCTCCTTCAAATCGACAAGAGGCTGCTTGCTCGCTCCGCGGTGAAAACGAAGTTCGGTCTTCTCGACCAACCTCAATAAATCAGGGCTCTCCATCAGGCGGATGAACATGCGGTTGCGAGGTTGTCCCAGTTTCACCTGATACAGAAGGCGGCCTGCTCCCTTCTCATCGCCCGATTCATAAAGCTTTTGCGCTTTGGCAACCAATTCATTGCACAAAAGCGTCTGCTTCTTGAACAACTGCTCGACTGCCGGGCGAACGCTGATGAACTCATCCCCACTCCCTGCCGAGGCTGGTCCCGAAATGATAAGAGGAGTCCTCGCCTCGTCGATCAACACCGAATCAACCTCATCGATCAGAGAAAAATAATGACCTCTCTGCACCTGCTCATCCAATGATGTCGCAATACCGTTATCGCGAAGATAATCGAATCCGAACTCCGAATTCATCCCATAGGTAATATCGCATAAATACTGATCCTTTCTCAAATCTGGTTGCATCTGGCTCTCAATGCAACCCACCGTCAACCCGAGGAAGGAATACAAAAAACCCATCCATTGACTATCTCGTCTGGCGAGATAATCATTCACCGTAATCATATGCACGCCCAATCCGGTCAATGCATTCAGATAAACGGGAAGCGTCGAAACGAGGGTCTTCCCTTCCCCCGTCGCCATCTCTGCGATATATCCCCGGTGGAGGGCTATCCCCCCCAGCAGCTGAGTATCGAAATGAACCATATCCCACCCCATCGTCTGTTCGCAAACTTCCGTTGATTTCCCGCAAAGCCTGCGTGCCGCATTCTTCACCACGGCGAACGCCTCGGCAAGAATGCTATCGAGATACCTGCTTCGCAACTTTGGGAACTCATGCTCAATAGACTGAAATTGCCGTTTCGCGGCAAGAATATCCTCTACATTTGGGGAAACTGTTTTTGTGAGCGAGGGGAAATCGGAACGAAGCGCATCAAACCGACTCATAATCAGCTTCGCAGCCTCATCCAAAACCTCCTTGTTTGAAGACTCCAGAACTCTGCGGGAAGGAACGGGCAAAGGCAGAAAACGATGCAAATACTCCTGCCACCTTCTGGTACACGCTCGCAGCTCATCGTCCGACTTGGAAGAAAAAGCCTCTTCCAGACCCTTGATCTTGGTCACGAGCGGCTTCAATTTGCGTATTTCGCGCTCATTCTTATTGCCCAGCAGGGCGGAGAGGAGACTAATCATAACTATTTCTAGTGCATTCAAATCTCGGAACACACCGAAATTTCGAGTGATAACATTTCACGGAAAACATGCTTTGCCCAGCATTACTTAAGGCTTCATCAGATCAATTGTCATACAGCCTGCCTCATGCTCATCTTTATCGTTGATTCTCACGGGAAATCAGGTTTCATCATAATAATATGATCTCAAAATGGAGAGACAGTCGCGGCTATGCCTATTTCGGCACATGGGAAACTATCATCAGAATTGCTATCTTCGTATGGCTGCTCTCATTTACGCTCTTGGCAATCCCCGAATTCAAAAGTATCTCGCCAATAACCGCGAGCATCCTGAGTTGGTATGATTTCCTGCTCAGGCTCTTTTTTGTAATCGAATTGCTTCTCCGCATCGCCATTGCTAAAAAAAGGATTAAATACATCCTGAGCCCCATGGGAATCATTGACGTCCTCGTTGCTCTACCCGTCATCCTCGCACTAGAGGGCATCGACTCGCAGGACATCCTTCATCCCCTCCGCATGCTACAACTCCTCTGCCTCCTTAAGCTTGCTCGATTCAATACTGCGGTCACGCCGCTCATCAAAGCTTTCAAACTCATCAAAAACGAATTCTTCCTCTTTGGTGCTATCTTTATCCTCCTCCTCTACGTACTCGGGCTTGGTATTTATATAGCCGAACGATCCGCCCAACCTGATAAATTCGCATCCATCCTTGATGGACTCTGGTTTTCTGTCGAAACTCTCTCGACTGTTGGCTATGGCGACTACATCCCAATTACCCCTATGGGCAAGCTCTTTACGGGGTGCATCATGTTTCTCGGGATTGCCCTCATTGCCATTCCAACAGGCTTGATCACATCCGCAATCACAAGAATATGGCAGCAAAATCCGCGTTCGACATCTCAGAAAAATCAAGTTCATCTATCTCATAATCAAGAAGATGTAGTAATTGAAAACCATGTAAATTCCGTAGAAAAAACGGGGGAATCATCTCCCAGCGACATTCGAAAAGAAAGGTAATTGCTTAGGAAAACCGAAGCAAAAGAGCCCGATCTTAGGCTATTTCACCATCCATCAAATAAAATATTTATAGATTTAATGTTATCGTAGTAAGTGAATTATGAAAATAATTATTTTAGGTCGCGAAAAAAGAGTAGAAGAAAAATTGACAAAATAGTTTCCTCTGGTAGATTTCTCGTCACCCCGTTGAGGGGACACCGAGAAAAAGTAAAGCGGAAGAAAAGAGCCCCGGAAGGGAAACTCTGAAATGGAAGCGAACTTGGCCTGGTGAAAAGCTGATGAAGA
>F157a_European_Toad__coassemble_246_pt1 | contig 9837 bp, 8 predicted proteins | sample F157a_European_Toad__metabat2_high_PE_005 | metagenome-assembled genome bin F157a_European_Toad
AAGCTTTGTGTCCTAATCCGGCTCATGATGCTAGGGCGAATGATTGCTCAATCGCCCAGCATTTGATCAGCCGAATTTCAAAATTGAGCTTTTTCAAGATCGACTAAGTAGCTTCTATGTCGACAATGAACAGTCGAAGGTTCTCTCTAAAATTCTTCTCCGAAGAAAGTCGGGAACGAAAAATGTATTTGTTTCTTACTCACGGAGAATATATTAAAAGCAATCTTACTGCGCTCAAGCACTCTTGAACCACATTTTATTATTGACAATGGACTGTGAAATCGATATTTATGCACGAATGGCTAAGGTATTAAGTTTAAGTGTTGCCCTAAGTATAGGGTGTGCTATTCATGGTATAGCATCGGCAGGAATTTCATTTATTGATTTTCAAACTGTGAGTGGTACGCCCCCCACTAATTCCAACATCCTCACGGTGAGTCAGTTAGAAAATCAGCCTTCGAGTGAGGAGCAAAAATTAATAACTTCGCCTACATCTGTAAAGGATTATCAGACCGGGGCGACGGTGCTGATGCTAACGTCCGCAACGTTCAAAGGGTGCAATGGTGGGGCCGCTCTTACGGCTGGAGATTTTAATGAGAGGAATTATCCCTTGATTTATGATGCATTCAAAGATGCAGGTTCCTCGGTCTGGGGAGACAATCTTGGACGTGCGGATACAACTGGTGCAAACTCAATGGAGTTGGTATTTTCCGGTCTTGCTGCCAACACGGAGTACACGTTTTATTTAATGGGTGGTCGCACAAATGCCAATCCCAGTTATTGCCCGGCCTTTTCGGGTGTCAGTTTGACTGTGGACGGTAACGCCGTGAATTCGACAAAATACGGAGCCGCCACGAATGGCGCTACACTTAATGGTGGTTCAGTTGGCATGTTCGCGTGGACGTTCACGACTGACGAGAATTGGTCAATCGATAAGGAAGTGACTCTCCGGTCCGAGAATGGTGTCTACAATGCGATGAAGATTGAAGCTCGAAGCATTCCGGAACCCTCGACATTCGCAATGAGTTTATTACCCATTTCGCTTTATTGTTTACGCCGTCGTCGAAAATAGCTTGGTAGAGATTCGCCTTCTCTTCTCCAAAGCCTCATACGGAAGAGGAGATCATATTTCCAAATTACCCAAGAATTTTTGAGTTCTTGGGTATTTTGTTAGCTTATTCCGACAGTTTAAGTCAGACAAAGTGACGTTTAGTGTCATGTCGCGTATTCAAAAGTGCGAACATTGCCATCAGAAGAATATTTCCTTAGTATAATATCGAAGTGAAGAGCGAGGATCTGAGGAGAAAGCTATGATCGAGGGGATTCTCGATTTGCAGTTTGGAAAAAGGCATTGAAAAAGGCCTTCAATTATGAAAAACCCATCCTTCGCTGATTGGCGAAGGATGGGCAAAGAAAAAGAGGGCGATGACTTGGCGTACTTATCGCGGCAAGCGCAATCGGGCTGCGTCCATATCGCAGAACCGGGCTCTCCATATTTTCGGTGTCCGGCTTCACAGTCGGCGATACTTTGGATCTCGTGTTCGGCTGTTTTCTGACATCAGTCAACTCAAAGGTCATGACCATCACTGAAGCCACGATTGCAAACGTCAATATGGATACGGAAATGTATCTGAATGGTGAGACGACTCCCTATTCCTAGGCGAGACGTCACAATATTTGAGACCAAAGGAATAAGCACCTGATTTGCACGATAGCCAGATAGGATGAAGTATTTTTTGCATAACGTGTTGCAACGCTCCTCCATCCCTTGAAACGTAAAAAAGCATTTTCAACCAAATGGCGAATCTTGTAGAGGTATTGATCATACTCTCTCTGTTCCTTGCGGTTTTTCTTCGGAGGGATTACAACTTCCATCTTTTCTTCTCTCGCTTTCTCTATGATAGCGTCAGTGTCATACCCGCGATCCGCAAGCAAGGCGCGGGCAGGAAAATCTCTGATCAAATCAGAAGCTTTTGTGCAGTCAGCCGTGACGCCCGATGTAATAAGGACTCTGACCGACATACCATGCGCATCCACGGCCAGATGTATTTTGCTGTTGAGCTTTCTTTTGTCCTTGCCCATGTACTGATTACCTCCCCTTGCTCCTGCTGCATGTGGATGCACCTTGATATGGCTGGCGTCTATCATGAACCATTCAAAATCCGGATCATCCATGATTATTTCAAGCAAGTCTTCCCATGAGCCCTTGTCTCTCCAACGACAAAACCGTCTATGCGTATTTTTCCAGTCCCCGTAGTCGGGGGGGCAAATCTCTCCACGGAGCTCCCGTTCTTAATATCCAGAAGACCGCATTGATAAACTGCCGGTTATCTCGTGCCTGTCCTCCTCTGTTTAAATGCTCTTCTATCAATTCCCATGTTTTATCGGAGATATCATGGCGACGGTGAGTTAAGGTCATCGGAATTTATTTTCTTATTCAATGATTTAGTCAAATCTTTTGTTGTGACGACACTGTCTAGCATGGCGTTTTACTCATGTCTTCGAGCGTCTCGATATTTTAGACGACCCGAGGAAAGTAATGATGAAGAGATGGTTCTTGCCAAACTGATGCTTTAAGGATAGGAAAAGCCCACCCATTCATGAATCAAGATTGTTTAGAAGATCAAGTTTATCCCAATCCTAAAAGGGTTGCGTGGGTGGATATAGCGCGTGTTTTTACCATGCTGTGTACGATGTTGACGCATGCTCCGGTCGTGGATGCGCTTAAGCGAGGGATGTGGTTTACGGGGTCGGGCAGGATGTGCCTTCTTTTTTTAGTGGCAGGGTATTTCATGGGTAAGAGGAAAGAAGGAAGTAGCGTTTATTTTCCTCATGCCGGGCGAGCTTTGAGGATGTTTTGGGCGTATATTATTTTGATCGGGCTGTATGTGTTGTTTCTGGGATGGACTCCCTATTGGACGTGGCAGGTTCTCGATCCTTTGCTGAGTGGAAGCATTGCGCAGAAGTTCGATGTGGTGGAACGGATTTTCGGTATTGGCGATCAACCTCCCGGTCCGTTCTGGTTTTTGAGGGATTTGATTCTTCTAACCCTGATGTGCGGAGGCTTGATTTATTTGAGGCGCAAAAAATTGCTGCTGATGATTTCTCTTGCTCTTCTTTGTTTCGGGAAGGAGCTTGCCTGTAATCATTTTGTGATTGGTGTTTATCAGGTGATTCATCCTCGGGAGATTGCCTTTTTCTCTCTTGGAGTTTGCCTGACTCCTGTTTCCTTGGCGACTATTGCCGATTTCTTAAGGAAGAGAAGTTTGATTATTCTTGTGGCGACTGCTGTGGTGCTTTTCTACGAGTGGGGTACGTTAAGTCATCCTTCTCCTTTGGGTATTTCCTTTTACATGCTTTTCGTGTGTGTGATTGCACTGGGAATAGAGAGATACTGGCCTGCATTCGCCAAATGGATGGCAGGATTGGGCGAGACTGTTTTTCTCGTTTATGTAATCCACATGCTGTTGATTAGCCTGATATGGCATCTTGTGCGGTTGTGGTTCAAAGATCCTTCCGCAATGCTTCCCGAATGGAGTTGGTTTATGATTGTCCCCCTGATGTATCTGGCGATCCACTATTTCGGGATGTGGATCAAGAGGCTTAGCCCGAACCTGTTTTCGTTGCTTGCCATCCGAACTCGGCCTCCCTATCGCTAAAGAGAGGATGGAGATAAGAAAATGCGCCGCCCCTGCAGGAAGAGGGACGGCGCGAAAAATTCAGGTGATTGAACGGAGCAATTAGTTGCTGAGTTCTTGGCTGAGTTCCAATATTTCCGTGTTGACGTTATATCTTTTATCCACGATTGCATCAAGGGATGCCGTGGCATAGGAGCCGTCGCGATAGACCATGATTTGGTTGATATTGCCGTTGTTAAGAGCTTCTACGGCTCTTGTGGCAAAGCGGGTTCCCATGAGGCGGTCGCGAGCCGTGGGCGAGCCGCCGCGCTGGACATGACCGAGGACGGTGAGGCGGGTGTCCATGCCGGTGCGTTCCGAGAGCCATCTGGTGAGATATTGGGCTACTTTGGTTCCTTCGGCGACGACGGCGATGATGGACGCTGTTTCATCTTCGATCTGGGGAACGAGTCTTTGATAGATCGTATCAAGGTTGTAGGGGATTTCGGGGACGATGCAGATGTCAGCTCCGCTGCAAAGTGCCGTGGTCATGGCGAGGTAGCCGCAGTCGCGCCCCATGGTTTCGACGACGAAGGCGCGATGATGAGATTGAGCGGTGTCGCGGATGGAGTCAATACAGTCGAGGATGACGTTTTGAGCGGTGTCTACTCCCAAGCAATAATCCGTGCCGGCGATATCGTTGTCGATGGTGGCGGGGATTCCGGCGAAGGGGATTTCAAAGTCGTTGAAGAAGTCATTGAGCGCACGGAAGGAACCGTCGCCGCCCATAATAACGAGTTTGTCGATTCCCTTTTCCTTGAGGTGGGCATAGGCCTGCTTGCGGAATTCATATTCGAAGAATCGCTTCGAACGGGAGGAGCGAAGGAGAGTTCCGCCTCTGTAAACCATGTCTCTGGTGATGTCTTTGGTCGCCGGTTTGATTTTTCCGTCGATAAGACCTTCAAGTCCGTCATAGATGACGAAGGGGTTCATGCCGAGATGCAAGGTGTGATCCACGGCTGCTTTTACTGCCGGGTTCATTCCGGCGGCATCCCCTCCCGATGTCATTATGGCGATTCCACTCATGTCGATACGATATTATTTTACGAAGAAACCCTATACAATCTGATAATAAAAGCAAGTCTGTAGTTTTTTGCTGGCACGATGGGGAGCATTTGTTTCATGATGGAGTCATGGAAGATACAGCAAGGGAGATGATTGAGGCAGCTCGCCTATTGAGTGATGAGGTGAATTCTCTGGAATTTGGCGAACCTGTTGCTTATGTCTATAATCCATTGCATTACGCATGGGATCCTCATGAACGCTATCTTTCGACTTATGCTGCTGGAAAGAAAAAAACCCTCTTTCTGGGGATGAATCCCGGTCCATTTGGCATGGCTCAAACGGGTGTGCCTTTTGGAGAAATTGATGCTGTCATCAACTGGTTGCATTTGTTTGGGATGGTGTCTACTCCTGCAAAGACGCACCCTAAGCGTCCGATCGAAGGGTTTTCCTGTTCCCGCTCCGAGGTGAGTGGTCGTCGCCTATGGGGGCTTTTTCGGGATGTCTACGGATCGGCTGAGGAGTTTTTTAAGACCGCTTTCGTGGCGAATTACTGCCCTCTGATTTGGATGAGTGAAAGCGGTGCAAATATTACGCCAGACAAGTTATCTTCTTCCGATCGAGCCATGGTTGATAAGGCTTGTATGGATCATCTTGTGCGGATTATTCAGGTCTTGGTGCCGGAATATCTGGTTGGCGTAGGAGCTTACGCGACAAAAAAGTTGGAAGAAGCGGCGAGTATGATTCCCTCAGCCAATTTCAAGATTGGCACGATTTTACATCCGAGCCCTGCGAGTCCGGTTGCCAACAAGAATTGGCCAGCCAGACCGATTGAGCAATTGCAGGAAATGGGCTTGCTTCCCATTTCATCGGGGAATCTGAGTGGCGTCTCTGATTGATTTATCCGGCTTGGCGAAAGGATTGAAGGGGATGCCTCCTTGTACGTCGACTGTGCCGTTGGAGCCGTAGACGAGGGTAGGCTGTGTACCAGCCATTCTCTGGTAGTAGACGAGTGCTGAACGGGCACCATCAGGGCTGACGGTGGTGCGGCAATAGATAGTGGGTGTTTTAAGGAAGAGGACGTGAAGGTTTGATAAGCTGTCGATTTTGATCTGGGGTTTGAAAAAAGTGAGCCACTCGCCAGCTCCCACCGTATTGATAGGGCCTCCCGTATCTCCGTCTTTGACTTGGATGAAGATTTTCTGCTTTTTGTTTTCCACAATGCCGCAAACGGCATATTTCCTTCGGTCTCCATTTCTTGTCTTGATGGATTGAGACCAGATGGGCATTCCCGATAGTACGGAAAAGAGGGCATCCCCTGAGGAATAGAGGTTGCGCAAGTCGGGCGGGCGAATGACGGCAACGGCTTTGTAGTAGCCGTCATGGGAGAGGTCGTAGAAGAATCTCAAGTCAATGATGCGGGAGACGCTTTTCCCCGAAGGAATGTTTACCTTCGGAAAGTTGGCAAATCGCGTTTGGGGGAGTTCTCCATTTGTTTGAACGTGGCTGACGTGGATGTCAAGCCAGGGGATGTTGCCTTTCCCGGAGAGTTCAACGGGCGATCCCGTGTTGTTGCTGATGGTCAGCTTCATGTTCATCGCTTCTCCGCTGGCGTATTGTTTTTTCGTAGGCTCAAGCGATACGATCAACTGACCGGACGAGGATAGGATGGAGAAGCAAAAGAGGAAGAGGAAGGAGATGGCTTTATTCATGGACGTTTAAATTTTAGTTGCGTATGGTTCTGAACCCCAAGTCGGAGGAACGTTCTTCGGATGATGATTCGTAGTGGCTCTGTTGGAGTCCGGGATGAGAGGATGTGCCTCCGCATGAAATTCTTTTGGGCGGGTCGGTGGGGCGCGAAATGTCTCGATCAATGGATGATGTCCATTCCTTGACACCGGAGGCGAATCCGCAGAGTCCTGAGGCATCGACGTCGTCGTGATACTGGTCAACCGGGCATGGTTTGTCTACCTTTCCGTTTAGCTGGAGATTGCCGGCAATGCTCATCCATTCCTCTCGGGTGGGGAGGCGATGGTCTTTCCATCTGGCGTAGGCAGAGGCATCCCAAAAATCAACGTTGACGATTGGATGTCTCATGGAGATTTTTTTCCCCTGCCAGAGCGAGTTTGTCTTGGCGGCTTTGATCATGTTGTTCCAGTCGTTCGGGATGTGTCCGTTTTTTCGTGCAGGTTGGTTTGGCTCATCAAAGTTGTTCCTTGCCGATGCGGGCATGTTATCGAGAGAATCAAGAAAACGGGAGTATGCGCCAATTGTGACTTCATGAGCATCACACAAGACTTGAGATGCAGGCGAAGAGGTAGAGGCAAAGGAAACAGGGAAGAGGGTATGGTCTCTGTTTAGAAAGGCAGGTATCTTGTGTCTTGGCGTAGGCGGCGGAACTGGGGCTTCTTTATTGAGAAAGAAAAAGATGCCAGCTGCCGCCAAGAGGGCTGCTCCAGCAAACCCACAAGTTGTTTTGACCCAGTTGAACCGCTTTGCGGATGGTTTCGGCACAACCATTTTCGTGCTGCTGCCCTTGTTTTGCCCCAGCTGTTCCAGAACGGTTTGGGTCATTTCCTTGATTTGAGGCCAGTCGACAAGCGTTCCCATATGGCCTTCATTCATGATTCTGCAAATAGTCTTGAGGCGAGTGGAGCCGGGAGCACCGTCGGGGGTGAGGGATGCCAGCTGACTGCCCAGGGTTTGCATAACTGCCAGAGCTGTTTCTGCTTTTCTTATTCCGGGGATGGCAGGGTTGGCGAGGGAAATGCCATGGTCTCCCATGTAGATATGATCGATATCTGCGGGAGAAGTATTAATTCCCTGTTGGTCAAAATAAATGAAGGCGTCGCTGACGATACTTAGCACGTTAAGGATGTCGTCTGAACTGAATGATTTGCCTTCGTCTCTTAACTGACGAAGGTTCTTTCCTGTCGGCTTTTCCCTACTCATGAAGAGGATGCCTTCGCGTTCTCCGGCTTCGAGGATAGAGCAGACATGCGGGCAATCGACGCTAGCCTTGATTTTTGCTCCTTCAAGAAAGCTCGTGGCTTGTTCGCCTGATGGTTCCTTTTTTTTCAGTACTTCCAAAATGACCGTGCGTCCCGTTCCTGCCTGGATGGCTTCAAAGCATGTGCGCTCTGTATCTCCTGAAATGGGAGTCAGGTTGTTGTAGTCACTTAGAATGTCGGAAATGGAATTCATGATTGCGGATTTTTTCGCATCAGGGGGGGAGGAGAGAGGAGTCGCCCATCACGTCTGATTTATAGGCTGGTTCGGAATCAAGAAGAGGCGGAAGTACTCCATTGTCGGGCGAGTCACCGTAGTCAAAGTACTCTGGGTTTCTCTCGTTATTCCTCGTTTGATTTATTTGTTCGATCAAAAATAGCACATTGGGCGAGGCGTGACAATCCATCGGTTCTCCCTTGTAGTAAAGCTTTGCTGTGTATCCGTAGTACTTTAGATTTCCGTAGGCGGTAATTTCTTCCTCGGTAAGTGGAGGCATGTGATAGCGCATTTCCATCGTTTCTTCTCCATCCGCCCAATCTAATGGAGGGCTGATCCATCGGTGCGGGGGAATCTCTGCTCGAGTTGGTGAGATTTTTTTATTGTCGGCGAGGTCGAAGAAATTAACGAGGATTCTTAGATCTTCCGGTCTGATGTTGAGCTTGTCTTTAGCAAGGATAGGGATGGTGAGTACGACTCGTTCTCCGTCTCCCGAGTCGGGTTCTCTGAATTCGAGAATTGTTCCGAATGCCATATCACCGCGTTTATCGGAAGGAGATGAAAATCCGGTTTCTAGATGTTTTGCGGCAAGGGGGAAGTACTTGCCCGCTTTTTCACGCATGGTGGCGACTTTGAGGAAATATTCTCGAGATTTTGCAGCATTGCGGATAGCTTCATAGGCGAGCCCGAAGTAGTAGCAGACGACCGGGTTGTTGGGGTCAATTGCCGAGGCTTCCTCAAGTTTGAGAATGGAGCGTTTCATGTCTCCCTCAATTTGGTAGTACCGGCTTTGCTTGAGGAGTTTTGCCAGTTTAGGGTCGAGCAGGAGCTCCTGAGTTGGATCAATTGATGCTTTTCCGGGCGTCTCCGAAGGAGAAGAAGAATGGGTGGGGATAGGAGGAGAGGGGGGAGATGAAGATGCCGTTTCCGATTCGAGAAGCATTTCGTCTACGGTTCTCGGACGAATGGAATTGAGCAGTTCTTCGTCGTTAGAGTCGAGGGCTGGGGCTTTTTCTCCGATCTCTTTTGGGTATTTCCCTTTTCCTTCATCTGGAGGGCTTTCTTCCTGCCCGCTTGTGGGAGTGGTGTCCACCCTGTCCGAAAGACTCAAGGTGAGAGCAATGCCTACAGCGAGCAACTGGAGAAAAGAAAGCGAACCAAGAACCCAATAGACCACCTTGAGGGTACGCTGACTCTTGGTTCGCGTTTGAGGGTGCTGGAGTGAGTAGGACATAGAGAATCATCCGTCAAAGGATTGATTTAGCCAGCGTTTTTTTCCGATGAAGACTCTTGTTGGATTTTATCTTCCTTCTCTGTATTTTCTTCGTAATCAAGAATTTCTCCCTTGTAAACGGAGAGAAGAGATTTGATAAAGTCTTCGGCTGTATTCGGTTTGGATTTTTCGGCGAATCCTCCGTAGGTCAAGCCGTCTAGGCGAATATTTGTGTCTTTCCCGGCAAGCGTGATTGTGGCTCGGGCGAGTCCCTTATGCTTCCATTTGCGCATGTCGATGAGGGAAATATCCGAAACTAAGAATGTTTTACCTGCTGCATTCATGTTCATTCCCTCAATGCTCATCTTTCTGGACATGGTGCGAAGAAGGAGGAAGACACAGTAGAAGAAGATGAGGGAGCAGACTCCTCCGGCAATCCATTGCTCGTTGATTTTTCCTTTGTCGAATCCGTGGTCGGGAGCTTTATATGGGAGGTGGTGCTGAGCGCTGTATTGAGTCCAAAGATCATTCCATCCTTTGGCGTTCAATGAATTGTAGTCTTGAAGTTCAGTCGGCCACGGGGTCGTATTTCGATCGGTTCCTTCCGGGATGGGCAATCCTGCAAAATCAATTCTTTTTGCTGCAATATGAGCTTTCCAGGATTCGGGAGTATGGCTGGAGGGGTTAAATTCCTTCCCGGCATCAACGAAGGTTCTATAG
>F157a_European_Toad__coassemble_250_pt1 | contig 9807 bp, 9 predicted proteins | sample F157a_European_Toad__metabat2_high_PE_005 | metagenome-assembled genome bin F157a_European_Toad
ACGATCCGATCACGACCAATACCGGAACCCTCGCCAAGTACGAAAAATATAACATCTCTGTCAACAAAGCCGACAACGGGACGACGTATGACGGGCGAGTCGTCTTTTCCGGAGCGCATATCAATGCGGAAACACTGGGAGGCGATGCCGCCACGATGGAGGTAAGACTAGCCGACTCAAATACATCGAAGATCAACGGAAACGTTTTCGTCTATGACGGAACCCTCGCCATCACAGACGGTGCAATCGTGCACTGCAGCTCCGCCCGGCGTTTAGCCGGATCAACTTTGGAGATTACCAACGGAGGAGAATTGAAACTCTCTCTGAATGGAGCGGCAAACCAAGGGCTCATAGTTGATAAAGGAGCCATCCTGATGTCGGGAGACACAACCTTGTCTTCTAACGGCGATGGGAGTCTTCACACGAGTACCGGAGTTTCCGGCGGCATCCTCCAAATTGCCGACGGAGCCATTTTGGGAACCTTCGTCCACGATACGGGCAAAACCACCAAGGAAGATATTATCTCATCCATCAAAGAAGGCTTCGGAACCTCAACGCATTCCGATACCAAATACCTCTACCAGATCGGAAAAAATGTTGAGCTGGATACTTCCATGTGCGTGGGAGGAAATGAAATCCTGAACTGCACCGATGGGGGAAATGTGACGGTTGCGACCATCGAATCGGGAGGCCATGTTTATACTGATAAAGGTGGGAACGTTTCCGTCGAATCCATTGCAGCCGGTGGAACCCTTTCCGTTTCGGGTGGAACGGCTGACATCACAGGGCAAGAAAGCTCGACTCTGGGTTCCTTCAGCCAAAACGGTACAGATACGACCACCGCTCAAATCAGAGTTGATTCCACCACATCGGGTCAGTCCGTCATCAATGCCGCTTCAACGACTCTTAAAACAGTCGAAAATGAAACGACTACGATCAATTCCAATACGACTCTCATCGCGAAATCTGTTGATGTTTCATCATCTCAACCAGGCCAGCAGACCACTCTCGTCAATGACGGAACCATCAATTCCCAAGTCAACGTCTCGGGAGAGGGTGCCGTAGTCAAGGGTTCCGGAACATTCGGCGGAGGTCTTACCGTCACCTCAGGGGGTATTCTCGTTGTTGGAAACAGCCCCGGACTCCAAATCTACACAAACTCGGTTAATATCTCCGGAAGCCAGGTTATCTTCTCTGTTGATGGCTTGCAACAGGCGACACAAACTGTAAATGGCTGGGAATCGGGCACCTACTCTAACCTGCTGATGAGCCAGGGAACATTCCAATGGGATGCAGCAACATCTCTCGGGCTTGAATTATCCAACTCCCTAACAACCATCACAGCTGGAACTACTATCGAACTTGTCTTCATGACTTTCCATGTTGGTAGTGATTCTGCGACTTCCGTTTCCGAAATCACTCTTGGGAGTCAAACGATCTGGAACGGCAGCCTTTATACGGAGCTTGTCGAAAACCCCATCGACATTGAAATCCTCCTCTCCCTGGCACAGGGAGAGACTGGTCCGGAGCTCGGTCATAATCTGGAAAACTCGAAACTCGTCAGTTCATACGATCAAGAACAGGGCATCGTCACCGTATCGCTTCAAGGGCAAATAGCAGCCGTTCCCGAAGCATCCACGAGCATGATGGGGCTACTCGGCTTTAGCCTCCTGCTCTTCCGGCGCAGGAAGTAAAAGCAACAAGCCTCCGCATGGAAAATGAACCCTCTCCGCTCCTAGTGCGGAGAGGGTTTTTCTATTACTTCCTTCGTCGGAATGAAGAAACACTTCCCAACAGGCCCAGAAGCACATGCGAAATCTCAGGGAAATAGAATATTTGGCAATAAATATTGTAATTTGTAATTATTTGATTAAGGTTCAATAGTACCTATTAAAAAAATATTACAATTACTATGTTGTTTATCGCTTTTTGCTCTTGCTATGCAAGCGCAAGCTAGTGCCTCTCATGGAGGGTGTAGAATTGCTGTAAAAGTCTCCTATTCAGCAAAAAAATTAGACGGGTACAACCCGGGAACTTTCCATGTGATTGCAGACGGTATAATTGAATACTATCATAAGGGGGAAGGTCCTAAGCCGTCGAAAACAGAAAATTATCACAAGGAAGAAAATATACCAGCTGGTTCTGCTTCGAAGGCAAAAAAGCAAGCTGCTGACAAAGCAAACACTCACGGTAACGGAGAATTACAAAAACAATGCGAAGAGAAAAAATGTCGTCAACCCAATCAATAAAAACATTAAAAATACATACAATGAAAATATCATCAAAAATTATTATTTTAGTTTTGACTTGCTGCTTCGAGTCACTAATTTGTCAGTCCTTCGCAAAAGACGAACCCGCCAAAGAAGTTATTTCGGAAGAAACTATTGATTTGGGTTCCTTTGATAAACCGATTGTTTTAGATCCCAATAAATTTAAAAAATATGATCAGGTAGAATACGAGCAAAAGGAATATATTAGGAAAAACTACGAAGATTATGAATTGCTGGGGAATTCATACACAATGGATGAAGGCCGTTTCCTGTTTGGATTTTTGTTGAGAAATGATCAAAACAAGGTAAAAACGGTGTATTTCGATATGACTGGCATCTATAAGAAATTTGGAGGGAATCATAAATATAGGAATACGATAAAGAAACTAAAAGAACAGTATCCTCCCCAACCTATTAATTGATGGGATTTTCATCTATGCACCACTCTAGAAGAGAATTCACTAGTGTATAGTTAATCTTCTTTACGAATGATTTGAGATTGATTTTCGAAGGCTCCGATGGTTTCTATCGGAGCCTTCCCATGTTGCGATACCCTTGGTGGGGTCAGCTCATACGAGAGAAAGACTCAAGAGCCCCAAACTTGCTTGATATGCGGAGGCGAGGCTCAAACAGGGATGAAGCTCGCAAATCATTGTCGGAAGGCTCAGAGTCAAACTCAACCGCCCTATCATTAGCCACGAGGGCATCTACCAGTGAATTTATACTCAGAAGCGCGAGTTGATGACTGGCTTGCCCGGCGACATCGCAAAAGAAGAAAACAGGAGACTGAAGCAAATCATAGCCAATCAGGCTCTGAACATCTCAATATTGAAAAAATGTGAGTATCGATTCAATCATCATCACGAAAATATGTATGCGCTTCTCCTATTAAATCTCAGGATTTCTCCTCTTAAGTACTCTTGAGCCTTTATTAAAATTGGCCTAGGAAGATTTTAGCTTCTGCTTTCCCCCCAGCAGATATGACGCAGAGCTAAAAAAAGGAACACCCCGATCCAATCGGGATGTTCCTTCGGAAAATTCCGCACTGCTACCCGTGCCCGGGCTATCTTCTCCGCCGCGAGATCCCCAGAAGAGCAACCCCGATCAGCCCCAGGCAAGCCGTTGACGGCTCGGGAATAGCCCCGCTGTTGTAGGTCAGGGTCAGCGTCCCGTTGTCGTATCCGTCAACCTTCCAGCTACCATAAGAGTCTGCAAAGTCGTCTAGGTCAATAGAGTTCTGATCTGCGAGACCCAAATTGAAGACAAGCTGGCTTCCCTCCGTATAGCTGCCCGTAATCCCCGCAAGATCCAGCCCTATCTGTTGACTGCCGTTTGCCAACACAAGGCTACCGCCCGCATCAATTACAAGATAAGGGGTATTCGTACCCGTGAAGCTATCCACAAGATTAAAACCAAGACTTTCCACCACTAAGGCTCCCGACAAGCTACTTCCAAAAGAAACTGACAGATTGTTCACAGATCCTCCGCTGGATGCCACCACAAGCTTCCCGCCAAGCAGGGCAACACTGCCGCTTATCGATTGACCTCCGATATTCAGCTCTCCCTGATGATTTACCGTATAGGCGCCAACTCCGGAAACAGACGCCTCGGTAATATCAAGCGACGCACCCACACCGGAAATGTCAACAAGACCGTTATTCGTGAAACTTTTCCCACTTGCTACCTTCCATGCATTACTAACCTTCAATGTCGCTTCATTACTTGAGTCGACGCTAACGGCTCCACCCCATTTAAAATTGCCAGCTACTTCCAAAACACCCTTCTTGACAGACAGGGTGGAATTATCCGTGCTTGTCGCTTTCCCGCTGAATGTCTGCGTACCACTCCCGTTCTTGATGATAGAAAGATTGCTGCCGACTTCCCCCGTATAATCATAAGTACCCCCCCCCTGAAGAGTCAAAACACGAACCCCTCCGGAGCCGGAAACCAAAGGATCATTGGTAGAAGCGTTGTTCACATCCTTTCCCCCCTCCAAACCAGCAAGGAAGGCATCTCCGGTCAAGACAAGTTGATAGCGATTGGTGCCTGATAATTCTTTCATTCGCGAGAAATTCATCGTCGCTTCAGACAACTTGTTCCCGGATAAATTCAGCGTAGGACTTCCCCACTTCTGATCATCCAGAACAACATCACCGGAAAATTTATCCGCACTGCTGCTATCCCCTGAAATCTCCCATGTAGAAGTCTTGTTAGCTTGAGTATTGGACTTAAGTACCAATGTCCCCCCTTTTTCTCCCACTGCATTGAGAATCTCCCCACTCAACACCATCTTTTTACCATCAGTAACAGTCAGTCTCCCCCATTGCACGGTAGTCGTCGAATTACCCCCAACCCTAATCTCATCCCCGATTACACCGCTCGCACCCCCCGGAAATTTATCTATAAGAGAATCCGCACCCAGGGCGAACCCTCCCGCTCCGAAAAAAAGAGGAAGCAACCCCTTTCCTGCATATTTGTACAAGAGAGAGGAGCACTCCTTCTGAGAAAATACGAGTTTTGTAATCATGGTATCGTGCAGTTTGTTTTGAAATTTTCTATAGTCAGTATTTAAAATGGAATAAATTTACCCAAAGTCAATAAAAAAGAGTTTTGATGCGCGTGGGAAGAAATCCTGGGAATCCTCGGAGAGGGGAAACAGGGCAACAAAACGATACGAAGCATCTGCCGAGAGAGCAACATCACGGAATAAGCCTACTATTGGCGGCGCAGCAAATACGAAGGATTGGATATCAAGGATGCCTTGAGAATGAAGCGGCTTGAAGAAGAAAGCAGGAGACTGAAGCAAATCATAGCCGATCAGGCTCTGAACATCTCAATATTGAAAGAAGTGATCAAAAAAATGGCAAGCCCCTAAGCCTCAGCCTGTTGCTTTTGATAAACGAGAACAGAAAGAACGCTCCAAGAACCGGAAAAGAAACGGTTCGCTATCAATACCCAAGGTATGATTCATCATGAGTCTGCTGCTTACTTTTTCTGCGGTTTTGTTTTGGGCTTGCCCGGAGTTTTTGCTGACGCCTTAGCTGGCTTGGACGGAATGACCTTGGGCTTCATTTTTTCGATTTTTTCTTCGGTTTCTTCCATCCCTTCCTTGTAAAAGCTCTCGTCTCCGGGGGCTAATTCACGAAGAAGCCGCTGAAATTCGCCCGCATGTTCCTTTTCCTCATGTGAGATTTCAATCAGAACTTTTTGGGCGAGGGTGTTATCGGTCGATTCGGCCAATTGTTCATAAAGCTGAATGGCTTCATATTCAGCTGCAATCATGAACCGAATGGCGCGAACGAGTTCCTGATGGGTCAGTTTACGATCCGATTTATTTCCACTAAATGCTATTGAGAATTCTGGCATTCCACTTTTATAAATATCATAACTCATAGACACAACAATTATTTATAACTTTTCGCTTTTTGAACGATATGCCATTATCTCTTGTCTAAATTGGCTATGCCTTTCTACATTGTTCCACGTGGAACTAAAATTGAGGAGAATTCAAGACAAGGATTGCACAATGGGCTAGCCAAACGTGGATTGGAGCTTTAGAATCGCTACGTTATGTCCGAACAGCAGCAGCCCCTCCAGACCTCATCGGAAGCCGATTTGATCGCCGTCCGCAGAGACAAGCTCGCCAAAATCCGCGCCATGGGTATCGACCCCTTTGGCAGTCGATTTGATTTGACGACTACCCCCGCAGAGCTGAAAGCCAACTTTGAGGAAGGTAAAACCGTTTCGCTCGCAGGGCGTCTCATGGCGATTCGCGATATGGGCAAATCCCAGTTTTTCACCATCAGCGATGTTCGCGGCAAGATTCAGGGCTTCCTGAACAAATCTGCCGTCGATGAACAAACATGGGCGCTTTGGAAGCTCCTTGACCGTGGCGACTGGGTCGGCATTACGGGAACGACGTTTACCACCAAGCGTGGCGAGCCGACCATCGAAGTTCAGTCTCTGAGCATTCTTTCCAAAAGCCTCCGCCCCCTCCCCGACAAATGGCACGGCTTGGCGGATAAGGAAGTGACCTACCGCAAGCGTTATCTCGATCTGATTTCGAACGAAGACAGCGCCGATCTTTTTGTGAAGCGTTCTCTGATGATCGCAGAAATTCGCGCCTTCCTCCTCGACCGCGGTTATCTTGAAGTTGAAACACCGATGCTTCAGGACGTAGCCGGCGGAGCCGCCGCCCGCCCCTTCGAGACTTTCCATAACGCACTCGACATGCCGCTGACTTTGCGCATCGCACCGGAATTATTCCTCAAGCGTCTCATGGTCGGAGGATTTACCAAAATTTTTGAACTGAACCGCAGCTTCCGCAACGAAGGTATCGACCGCCGCCATAATCCGGAGTTCACGATGCTTGAAGCCTACTGTGCATGCGGAGACTTTGAAACCATGGCAAACATGGTAGAAGAGCTCGTTTGCACCCTCGCTGAAAAGTTCTGCGGAACGCTTCAAATCGAACACAAGGATGCCGAAGGCAACCTGCTCCACACTATTGATCTCTCCCGCCCATGGAAACGCGCCGACTATCAGGATCTGATCTGCGAAGTGGCAGGGGCCGACTGGTTCGATATTACCCCCGCAGAACGCCGCACTCGCTGCGCTGAAATTGGGGTAGAAATCAGCCCCGACATGCAGGATGTGGATGTTTCCCAGCAGGTTTATGAAAAGCTGGTAGAAGAAAAAATGATGAACCCCTGCTTCGTAACCCACGTCGCCAAGGATCTCGTTCCCCTTGCCAAGCTCAACCGCGACAATCCCGATGTGGTCGATGTCTACGAACTTGTCATCAACGGTCAGGAAATTTCCCCCGGCTATTCGGAATTGAACGATCCGGATGTCCAGCGCGAACGCCTCGAACACCAGGCAGCAGGAGAAACACAGCGCGTCGATTACGACTTCATTGAAGCACTCGAATACGCCATGCCTCCCGCTGGAGGTATTGGTATCGGCATCGACCGCCTGGTCATGATGCTGACGGGAGCACAAAGCATTCGCGACGTCATCCTCTTCCCTCAATTGAAGCGTAAGGATTAAGTTCCTGGCTACGTACTTCCTTTATGAATGCCGTCCGGCAAGCAGGGTTTGAAGGAGCGATGAGGCAATGGCTCGGCCATCGACCTCTTCAGGAAGATGCCGCAGAATTTTTTCCGATTCCCGGCGATGGTCTTCTTGCTCTGCTCGCTGATGGAATGGGCGGTCATCTCGCTGGTGAAATCGCCTCGCGCGAAGTCATTGCAAGCTTCTCCCAATCATTCTGCGCCCACCCGCATGACGATATTCCGCTTCGCTTCGAAAAAGCCCTCAACGCCGCCAACCGGCACTTGAGAAGCATCCAGAAAGGTGCGCAAATCGGCAATTCAGGAACAACCCTGGTTGCCGTATTTCTGCGCAGAAACAAATTCTGGTGGTTAAGCGTCGGAGATTCGATGCTCCTGCTCTGGAAAGAAGGAGAACGCCTGATCCGGCTAAATGAAGACCATTCCATGCGTCCTATCGCCGAAGAGCAATGGGCGCGAGGTGAAATATCCCTCCCCTACGCGCTCCGTCAGCGCAGTATTTTGAGATCCGCCATCATGGGCGATGAAATCTCTCTCATCGACATTTCGCGGGAACCTCTCACCCTTGATGAAGATAGCTTCCTTTTCCTCGTTTCAGACGGACTAGACGAATGGGTCGAAGAAATTCGCCAAGTCGATTTCGAGCATATGAAGGAAGCCTCCGAGACTTCTCTCGATCTCCTTCTCGATACGATTCATTGCCAGGTGGATGGACTCGACATTTCCTATGCCGATAATGGCACTATTGCGGTGATTCGCCGCTATTAAACACCCTTCTCCGCTCTCCCTTTAGGCAAAGGCAGGAGAATGGTAAACTTCGTTTCCTCCCCGGGTATACTCGTCACACTGATTGTTCCGTTATGAGCCTCCACGGCGCGACGCACGATAGACAAGCCAAGTCCCGTTCCTTTAATCTGCCGGGAATGATGCGTTTCTACACGGTAAAATCTGTTGAAAATATAAGGCAGGTGTGCGGAGGGAATCCCCACGCCGGAGTCCGCAACCCAGATACGAATACAATCTTCTTCCAGTCGCGCACCGATGGCCAGCCGAAGCCCGGATTCCAAATTTTGCTTCATCGCATTTTCCATCAGATTGAAGAGAATCTGCGTCCAATAGAACTTGTCTCCATCCATGAAAAACGGTGAAGGATTCGCATCTACCGTGATATCAACCTGTCTTTCTCTCGCCATTGATTCCAGACGGCCAATGACATCTTCCACACATTCAGAGAAATTAAATCTCTTCCACTTCAAGCGCCCCTCCTCCGTTCCTTCCAACTTGGAAATCACGAGCATATCTTCCACTATGCGGACAATACGGTTGGTGTGCTTCTGCATCAGTTTGAGCATTCTTGCTCTGGATTCAGGATCTTCCGCTGTTTCTTCATCCTCCAACAAGGTTTCGAGATACCCGTGAATAATCGTCAACGGAGTTCTTAATTCGTGCGAGGCATTGGCAACGAAATCCCGGCGCACGGTCTGCGTGCGATGCTCCTCGGTGACATCGTGAAACAAAATGCCAATCTGATCGGGATTCTCCTGTAATGGCGTTGAAACAACTTGAAGGACAAATTCGCCCTTTGCTCCATGTTCTATCGAATTCGTAGAGATCGTGATCTTTTTGGCAAGCGGGTGAAAGCTTTTGAAAATCTCTCTGTAGAAATCATGCAAATCATTCTGCCCGGATGAATGGAAAACATTACCCCCCACGCTCCCGGCGGCTCCTAAAAGACGCTTGGATGAGGCATTATCCATCAGCACCCTCCCATGTCTATCGGCAACAAGGAAGGCATCTCCCAACGCCTCCAGCACCGCCTGACGGTCGGAAATATAGTGGCGGCGAAAACGGTCGCTCTTCTTTTCCAGATCGGCATACTTCTTTTTCTGCCTGCGCAGAATCATGGTAAACTTACCTTCCCGGTAAGCCCAGCCAAAGACGCTCAATATGAGCGCGCTTACAAGAATGATGTCCAGATTGGTCACGTCTTCGGAAAGGTAAATCCTGTTTAAGTAAAAATTCTAACGCTTATCTTCGGAAATATTCAAGCGATATCCCACTCCGCGCACGGTTTCAATCGTATCGGCCCAATCTCCCAATTTCTGGCGCACCCGCTTCATGTGCGTATCAAGCGTCCGGCTGATGACTTCGTCGCTATAGCCCCACACGTGGCGCAGTAAATCGTTTCTATCCTGTGTTTCCCCAACGCGCTCCGTCAAATACAGCAAAAGCTTAAACTCGGTTCCGGTCAAATCAACCGGTTCGTGATCTAAATAAAATTTGACCGTATTCTTATCGAATTCCAGCGGGCCGCAAGTCAAACGCACCTCACCCGGCTTTGCCTGACTGCGTTTGAGAATCGCCTGAACTCTCAGCATCAACTCCTTGGGGCTGAATGGTTTGGTGACATAATCATCCGCTCCCAGTTCCAGCCCGGTAATGCGATCTTCCAGTTGAGCTTGAGC
>F157a_European_Toad__coassemble_252_pt1 | contig 9795 bp, 8 predicted proteins | sample F157a_European_Toad__metabat2_high_PE_005 | metagenome-assembled genome bin F157a_European_Toad
ACCTTGAACATCGTACCGAATCCAGCCACCCCACGAGCGGCAAGAGTCTGTACGGGGCCTGCACTGATGCAGTTGACACGGATTTTACGGCTTCTTCCCATATCGTAGGCAAGATAGCGAGTAGACGCTTCAAGAGCCGCCTTGGAAACCCCCATCAGGTTGTAATTGGGAACAACCTTGACGGCACCCAGATAGCTCATGGCAATAATACTACCACCATCAGGCATTATCGGCTCGACCGCACGGGCGAGGGCAATCAGGGAATAGGCAGAGATATCAAGAGAAATCTTGAACGCATCACGCCCTGTTTCCAGGAAACTGCCGCCAAGAGCTTCCTTTGGAGCGAAGGCAACTGCATGAAGAAGGCAATCAACCTTTTCCGTGTGCTTCTTCACGTTTTCAAAGAAAGCAGCGATGGATTCATCGCTTCCTGCATCCATTTCGTAAACCGGAGTATCATCCCCGAACGATTCCTTTACCAGACTGATAACACCATCTTTGAGGCGTTCTCCCTGATAGTTGAAAATAAGCTTCGCGCCGGCTTCATGCCACGCCTTGGCAATGGAAAAAGCAATACTGCGCTTGTTGGCAACACCAATGACAATACCTACTTTTCCTTCGAGTAATCTGCTGGACATAACTCCATCCTTATGCCCTATTCTCAATTGATTTTCCAGCTAATTTTTCATCGACTGGGCATATCCATTCCTCATCCCTCCAAGGATAGACAAAAGGCATATGTCAAACTCACGAAAGCTCGGAACAGAATCGCTCAATAAGAGACTTAAGCGAGGGGTCATTTTCCATCTTCTCGGCAATCGTCTTGTTCGCATGAATAACCGTCCCGTGATCTCTCCCTCCAAATGCCTCTCCGATATCCTGCAAAGATGAATCGGTCAGCTTGCGGCTCAGAAACATGGCAATTTGGCGAGGGAACGCAATACTTGCAGGTCTTCTTCTGCTCGACATATCCGCCAGCCTGATATCGAAATGCTCGGAAATTTTCCGTTGGATAGTATCAATCGAAACCTGCCTTGAGCTTTCCTCACGTAAAACATCACGAAGAAGTCCTGTCACCTTGACTGAATCAAGATCCCCGCCGGAAAGAGATGCATAAGTAGCAATCCTCATCAAAGCACCTTCCATCCTTCTAACATTCTTGCGAATATTTTCCGCAAGAAATTCGAGAATATCATCGCTCACAGAAACGCCCCATTGCTTGCGCTTCTGTTTCAGAATCGCAAGGCGTGTTTCCATCCCCGGAGCCTGTACTTCCACCGTCAATCCCTGCTCAAAGCGGGAGACTAGCCGAGGCTCAAGCTTGGAGATTTCACTCGCTGGTCTATCGGAACTGAGCACAATGTGCTTCTGCCCCTCAAACAAGGTGTTAAAGGTGTGGAAAAATTCATCCTGAGTTCTCTCCTTGCCTCCGAAGAATTGCACGTCATCAAGAAGGAGGACATCTACCTTACGGTACTTGCGGCGGAATTTGGGCAATGAGTTCGACCCTATCGCATCAATAAATTCATTAGTGAACTGCTCGCAGGTCAGATACATGACGGAAGATGCCCCCTTTTCCTTGGCTATTTCGTTGCCGATTGCCTGCATCAAATGAGTTTTCCCCAATCCTGACCCACCGTAAATAAACAGCAAAGGGTTAAACTGAGTCAAGGAAGAAGAAGCCATGGCAATACCTGCCGCATGGGCGAACTGATTGTTGGGACCAACGACAAAGTTCGAAAAATTGAAGTTAGGATTCAGGTTGGATGCCCCAGAAGAGCGCCTCGGAAGCTTAACCTTGAATTGACATTCTGCGGGAGCATTCGTGTTTTTGACGGCCAATTCTTTCGCCTTCCTGCCCCACTCACTGCCATAAAGCGAATCACCGGCATCCTTCGCTGAGTAAGACTCTCCAAGCACTTTGAAGATTAGATTTCTCGGTCCGGACAGAGCAATCAAAGCCGCTTCCTGAATCAAATGAGCATAGTTCGTTTCGACCCACGTCACACAAATTTCATCATCTGCGGCAAGAACGAGATGGGTTCCATTATCCTCGAGAAGAACCAGCTTGGCAAACCAACGTTCATAGGTGTCGCCATTGACCTTTCCATGGAGCAATCCGGTAATTTTAGCCCAGATGATTTGGATATTTGATTCTGCTTGGCTCATAGGTAGTGAAAGAGGTAGTAAAAGGTCATGAAAATTTGATGTGTTTCTAAAAACACAAGCCGTATGAGACTCATGAACTCTCCCTGTTGGAGATGCTCGTCGATATCCGGCTCGTCAGTAACCATACATTCACCTGGAAGCAATCGTGAAATAAAAAATTATCCGACACAATCATGCCATAGAGTCACTTCACGTTCCATGGGAGTTCCACAACAAAATAAATTTTTTCCTTGCTTGGAACGATGCTTAATAAGTCCTAATCATCTTACTTGCCATCACACTTAATTCACTTATATCAAGCACATTGGGAATATAGCATCTTCTTTCTGAAAAGGAGATCGATGTATTTCCGTTGTAAAACATTGAAACTAAGAAAAGGAAAGAAACAGAGTCGAGCAGGCAAGAAAATATTCCGGCTGAAAATAAAAAATACCATCTCAACAATAGAGGGAATACACATCAAGAGCGTATTCCCACGAAGCATCAGCGAGATTAGACGCGAAGAGCGTCAACTTTTCTGGGAGCTTCCCATCTGTAATGGGAAGCAATCGCCTCCCCTACAAAATTCAGACCGTCTTCCACAGCTTGAACAAGTGGTTTGCCAAGAGCCAGACCGGCGGTGACTGCGGCAGATAAAGTACATCCTGTTCCATGAGTCATCACATCCACAATTTTCGGACGGCTCCAGCGATGAAGTTCCCCCTCCTTGGTCATGAGAATGTCATGGCAATCTGTCGTCAGATGACCTCCCTTCAACAAAATAGCGCACTTATAGCGGAATGCCATTTGAGCGGCGGCATCTTCCAATTGGGATTCATCCGTCAGCGGCTCTGAGCCAAGAAGTAATGCGGCTTCATCAAGATTCGGCGTCAACAATGTAGCTAAAGGGATCAACTCCGACTCGTAAACTTCTATGGCCTCCTTTTTCATCAGGGAGCTTCCCGCCGTCGCTATCATGACGGGATCAACGACAAGAGGAAGGTGCTTTCCAAATAATTCGGCAGCAAGCACGCTGACAATAGGCGGAGAATACAACATCCCCGTTTTAATTGCCTTCACCGGGAAGCCACCCAGGCAAAGCCGTACCTGATCGGCAACCATAGCCGTTTCTATCTCCTGAATGCCGCGCACCTGCCCGGGCATCTCGGAAACGACGCAGGTCACCGCCGACAAAGCATATACGCCCATGGAATGAGCAGTCTTGATATCCGTCTGCAATCCGGCGCCACCGGAACAATCTGACCCTGCTACGGTTAACATCACCGGGGGTGCCTCCCATGTTGAATTCTCCTGACTCATGGTACATATTTAGAATAATGGAATAAAAAAGTCGAGAATCCAATGAGTCTTTCTACAGCTTTGCATCACCAGTCAGAGTTTGACTTCAAGGTCTTTAAAGCTCATCATTACTTGCAAGTATGAATCACCTCAGTCGCGCAAAAGCCGTATTCGAGATGGAAATTGAAGAACTTCAGTCCATATCCCAACGATCGAATGACAATTTCGACAAAGCCATCACGGCAATGTCGAAATCCTTGAACAAGGGGCATAAGATCATCGTCGTTGGCGTCGGTAAATCCGGCAATATTGGTCAGAAAATCGTTGCCACGCTCAACTCGACGGGAGCCCCCACCGTCCTGCTCGACTCTCAAAATGCGCTCCACGGAGACCTTGGAGTCGTCTGTGATGGAGATGTCTGCCTTGCCATGTCCTTCTCGGGAGAAACGGCAGAATTGCTCAATCTTCTCCCCTTCCTCAAGCGTTTTGATATGACGGTAATTGGGATGACGGGTCATATCGGCTCAACGCTTGCCAAATATTCCGACATCGTCCTCGACACAGGCGTTTCCAGAGAAGCCTGCCCTCTCAATCTTGCCCCCACCTCCAGCAGTACCGCCATGCTCGTCATGGGCGATGCCCTCGCAATGGCTCTGCTTGAAGACCGCCATTTCACGGCAGAAGATTTCGCCAAACGCCACCCGGGAGGCTCACTAGGCAGAGCCCTCCTCACCAAAGTGGGCGACATCATGAGAAAAGAACCGGAAATAGCCATGCTTCCCGATACGGCAATCGTCAATGATTGCCTCAAGGCAATGACTGATACCCGCGCCGGAGCCTGCATTCTCAAAACGCCCACGGGAGAACTCGCCGGAGTTTTCACCCATGGAGACTTCGTCAGAGCCTACAGCAAGAATCTCAATGCCGGATCTCTCCCCGTTTCGGAACTCATGACGAAGGAACCTGTTTTCGTTTTTGAAGAGGATCTCGCCCAACAAGCCATCCGCGCGCTGAGTAGCAAAAGAATCGACGATCTCGTCGTCCTCAACTCCAAAAAGAAACCTGTTGGTCTCATTGATACGCAGGATCTTGCTCGCCTCAAACTGGTCTAATTCACGGATGCGACCATCCATGACGATACCCGATGCGCACACCCATCTTTCCTGCTACCTCCCTCTGGAGGAGCAGGATTTTTGTTTTCCTGCATGCGTATGTGCGACCTGCCCAAGTGACTGGAAGGATGTAGCCAAACTCGCCAGACAATTTCCCGGAAAAATCATCCCTTCCTTTGGCATTCACCCTTGGTATATTGACGATTCATCGCAGAATAGTCTCGCCGATCTCTCCTCTCTTCTCAATGCATTTCCTCAAGCGGGAGTTGGCGAAATCGGACTCGATCATACTAAATGCGCATCAGCCTCCTTGGCGCTTCAGCAAGAAATCTTCGAAAAGCAGCTCATCCTCGCTCAAAAATCTGGAAGGGTCATTTCCATTCACTGCGTCAGTGCATGGGGGCGGCTGCTTGATTCTCTGGAAAAACTCCAACCCTCTCGCATCTTGATTCACGGATGGAAAGGACCGAGTGAACTTGCTCCCCGGCTAAACGCCCTTGACTGCTATTTCTCCGTGGGGGCTTTCACCATGAATGAGCAAAGCCTCCGCAGTATTCCGGCAAACCGAATCCTCGTTGAATCGGATGAACACTGCGGTTCGGCAGAGCAAGCAGCAGAATACCTCGCTTCTCTAAGAAGCGATATCAGCCTCGCCGCTCTTGAAGACAACTTCAAGAGGCTATGGTCTAGCTAGACCTTAACGTTATATTGATTGGCGGCAGTAGAAAAATCCCTGTCGAGAATACACTCGACGGCATCCACAGCGCGCTCCAGAGTCGCGGCGAATATCTCCTTTTCATCCGGACGAAATGACCCTAGCACATGCCCGATCATTTCCCCCTGTCCGCAGGGAGAGCCAATACCGAAGCGCAAACGCGGAAAATCATTCGTTCCCAAATGGGCAATCAGCGACTTCATTCCATTGTGCCCAGCAGCTGAACCTCCTTCCCGCAACTTGATTTCGCCGAGCGAAAAGGCAATCTCGTCGTAAATCGCAAAAACTTCTTCAGGCTTGATCTTAAAGAAATGAGCGAGAGGACCAACGCTCATTCCCGATTCGTTCATAAACGTCAGGGGTTTCACAAGCAATACACCGAAACATGATGCCAGTTGAGCCCTTCTCTGTTTATCTACCCGAAACTGGACTCCCCTCCGCGCCGCGAGACGATCAAGAATCATGAACCCTACATTGTGCCGGGTCTTCTCATAACTCTTGCCGGGATTACCCAGCCCTACAATAATTTTTGGACGAGGAATCATGCCGTTTCTGAAATAAAATGTGGCGTGCCGAAAATCAAAAAAAATCCGGTACGCCGCATCATCGAGTAATTAAATCGTATCACAGCCAAATGGCTTGGGCGCTGGCTGGGATGCAATGCTGATGGAGCGATTCAACGCATTCAGGTAGGCGCGAGCTGATCCTTCAATGACATCGGTCGAAGCTCCTTTGCCGGTCACAAGCTTACCCTGCCCGAAGTCGACATGAACGGTGACTTCTCCAACGGAATCTTTCCCTTCCGAAGCCGCATTGACGGAATATTCCCTCAACTGACCTTTCTGCTTGGCAATGCGTTCAATTGCCTTGAAAACGGCGTCCACGGCACCATTGCCTGTCGCTGAATCTTCGTGCTTGCGACCTTCCTTGATCAAACCAACCGTCGCCGTCGGGCGAACATTTGAACCGGCGACAAACTGGATAAATTCCAACTCCCACATGCCCAGACTCGCATGCAGCGAATCATCGACAATCGCGGAAAGATCATCGTCATACACAAACTTTTTGGAATCGCCAACTTTCTTGAACCTCTCAAAGACCGATTTCATCTCGTCTTCGCTCAGTACATGCCCAAGCTGGGTCAGCTTCATCTGCACGGCGGCACGCCCGGAATGCTTGGTCAGCGGAAGCTCGGTTGAGCCCCACCCTACACTTTCAGGATCCATGATTTCATAGGTTTCCCGCTTATTCAAAATCCCGTGCTGGTGAATCCCGGAAGAATGGGCGAAGGCGTTTTCTCCAACGATCGCCTTCGATCTCGGCACCTGCATACCGCTCATGCGGGCAACAATGCGCGATGTCTTGACGATTTCCTTCGTATTCAAATCGCAATAAACATCACCGAACAAGCCTGCGCGGGTATTGATAACCATGGCAACTTCCTCAAGAGCGACATTGCCGGCGCGTTCACCAATCCCATTGATTGTTCCTTCCACCTGCCTTGCTCCCGCCTTGATCGCCGCCAGAGAATTGGCGACGGCAAGCCCCAGATCATTGTGGCAATGGGCGGAAATAATCGCCTTGTCGATATTTGGCACATGATCCATCAAATAACGAATCATGGTGTAGATCTCGTCGGGAGTAGAATAGCCCACTGTATCGGGAATATTGACCGTCGTCGCCCCTTCATTAATCACGGTTTCAACAACCTTCGCCAGAAATTCGGGCTCGGAACGAGTCGCGTCTTCCGCAGAAAATTCAACATCATTGACGAATGTCTTCGCATAAGAAACGCCTTCCGCCGCCATCTTCAAAACCTCCTCGGGAGACTTCTTCAGCTTGAATTCCATATGCAGCTTGCTCGTCGCCAGGAAAATATGAATGCGCCCACGATCTCCCGCCGGGGCAACTGCTTTGCCTGCGGATTCAATATCCGACTTCACGCAACGTGCCAGCCCGGCAACTTTGCTTGTCTTCACCTCTGTGGCAATTTTGTGAACGGCCTCAAAATCTCCATCTGAAATGCAGGGAAACCCCGCTTCGATTACATCCATTCCGAGACGCTCAAGCTGACGGGCAACCTCCAACTTCTGACGAAGATTCATGGAGGCTCCGGGGCATTGTTCACCGTCGCGCAAGGTTGTATCGAAGAAATAGACTTTTTCAGACATGGATTTATTTTATTTGGAATGTTTATTATATAAATAGATCTCACTAAAATCAAGCTATCCAACGATTATGTCGCACAATATCACAAGGAATGGAGCAAATGCCCACCCGGAAAAAACATCCATCAAATAAGTATTTCCCTGATTGATCTTTTCCCCCAATCCATGGTAAAAATTAAACCAAGTCCTCCACATCCACATGATTTCACCCCTGTCAGCATTCCCCACCTTTTTTGCACTTTCTCTCCTTATTCTTTGCAACCCGTCAGCTATCTCTCAAGAGAAAGTCAACCCACTCCATTCTCTTCGGTCGCAGGAAAAAAATATCACCCCCCTTCCCCTTTCAGGATTAAGTACTCTTGAATGGAAACAGAATGCCGATAAGGGACATTTCGCTTCTATCATGAAACTCGCCAAATTCTGGATGGCAAAGCTCGATAAGGAAAAACAAAAAACACCACAGGCTCAGGAAGCCTATCATTGGGCGGTTCATTGGCTAAAAAAAGCATCTGAATCCGCTCATCCTGCCCCTCAGTACCATCTGATGAAACTGAAATATTCAGAATGGGCTCCCGATGGTAGTGAGGCATCGTCATCTTTCGATGAACTCAAGGATATAGCCGACTCATGCCAGATCCGCGCCACTCAGGGAGATATCGAAGCAATCCTTGTTCTCATGGACTATGTCGACGAGCCCGATCAGCAACAATTCGATCATTGGGTTTACCCTATCAGGAAAAAGGCCAACTCAGGCGACGGACAGGCCCAAGCAGACCTCGCTCGCCTTCTTTTCATGCTCCCCGAATTCCAGAAAATTGACAGCGAAGCCCTGATCCTGGCACAACAAGCCGCAACCCAAGATAATCCCGATGGCATGTACCTTGCCGGAAGGATCATGCTCTCTCCTGTTAATGAACTCAGGGTAAAAGAAGAAGGAATTTCCATGCTAATCAATGCCGCACAAGCCGGTCATATTGAGGCTCTTGCATTTTTTGCTTCTCCCAACCTGTCCTTGGAATCTGTAAATATTTTACCTTGGGATCATAAGAAAATGGGAATTATCCAGATGCTCTGTAGTCGAGGACAGCTTGATTTCCTTATTCAACGGGGAATCGAGCTCGTTGAAAAAAATATCGATGCCCCAGGAGGTCTAAGCATGTTGAGCCGTGCGGCTGACCAGGGGAGCTTTACCGCTCTTGACCTTCTCTCCAAATATTATCAGAACAATGACTATAATGTGCCTGAAGATCCGGTAAAATCTGTTGCCTATGCGTCTCGGCTTATCTGTCACAATGGAGTTAACGGATTTCTCAAAATGGCATCCTATTATGAACGTGGATTTGGTGTAGAAAAAAATGAAAAAAAGGCCTTTGAATATGCCCATCAGGCAATGCAAATGAACGTACCTGAAGCCTATGTAGTATACGCCCGTTTGTTGATAAAGGGAATCGGTACCGTTGCCAATCCCCGGGAGGCATTCTCCTTGCTCGGTAAGCTTGAAAAAGAAAGCCCGCAAACTCCTTCCCTCCAATTTCTTCTAGGCTACATGTCTGAAGAGGGGCTGGGAACGAATAAAGACTTTCACGTTGCCTTTTCCCATTACATGAAAGGAGCTCTATCAGGAGACACCCGCGCCATGAATAATCTCGCATCCATGTATGAATTGGGATCAGGAACACCAAAAAACATTCAAAAAGCGGTAGAGTGGTATCTCAAAGCCGCACAAAACGGCAATTTAGAGGCACAACGAAACATGAAGAAAATAAACCATCCACTCAACAAATCCCCTCAAAAACAATGATTCCCACCTTCTGGGCACAAGTCAAAGAAACGTTCATCCAACTGGTCAAAATTTCTTTTCCCCTCATCCTTCTTGCAGGCATTCTCTCCTTCTTTGATGTAGGAGTGTTGGTAGGAGGAGCCATCGCCCTTGCTCTTACCCTCCTTGAAATACGCATCATCATGAAATCTACTCTCCCATGGATTTCCGATGTCTTTTCATTCCTTCTTTCCGATTCGAGTTCTCCTCCAGATGAATATGCTATCGTAGAGGCAGCCACTCACCTCAAGGAACAACACGATGCGCAGGGATTGCTCAATGCCTTAAAACGCTATACTGATGAAAACCCGAAGCTTCTCCGAGCATGGCTTTTCCGGGTCTCATCTCTCTGTGACGCCCCTCTTTACAGATACGATAATGCCGTCGACACCCTCAAGGAAGCTCTCGTTGCGAAACGGTGGAGTAAGGAAGAGAAAGCCATGCTCCTTTTTAAAATAGCCCACATCTATGAGCTCCATCTGAAAAACTTAGAAAAGGCCGCCGCCTACTATTCCGAGGCTTCTGTTAAATTCC
>F157a_European_Toad__coassemble_256_pt1 | contig 9718 bp, 7 predicted proteins | sample F157a_European_Toad__metabat2_high_PE_005 | metagenome-assembled genome bin F157a_European_Toad
ATAAACCGAAGATCGATGGAGAAATCGGCGTCCATTCTCCCGGAGCAAGCCCCAGTTCATCCAGAGAGAGCGGCCCGATGGATTGCCTTTTGAGTGTGAGGACTGGCGCTCCTGCCGAGATCATCATGCGGCGTATCTGATGGTATTTTCCTTCCGTGAGGGTGATTAGCGCATGCCGGGGAGACAAAATTTCCAGCTTTGCGGGGAGGAAGGGAGCCTTTTCTCCTTGCAGATGCAAAGTTCCCGATTGGAAGAGTTCCACGGCTTCCGGGGGGATGTCCAGCTCCGTTGTCATTTCGTACACTTTGGGCAGATGGTGTTTCGGAGAACTCAATCTGTGAACGAATTTTCCATCATCCGTGAGGAGGAGAAGCCCCTCGGTCTCCTTGTCTAGCCTGCCGACGGATGTCACAGGGGGATTTCTTTCCATCCATTGGGCGGGAAGGTAGTCGTAGATCAATTCCCCTTCTTCGTCGCAGTGGCTGCATGTTGCACCCAGCGTCTTATAAAAGGCGATAAAAATGCCTTTGATGAAGTCAATTGAGTCTCCATCAATCAGGACATCCTCAGGTTCGGCCTTCTGGGTGACAGCCCGAGCCGGCTCGCCACCAACGGTCACTCTCCCTCGTTTGATCCATTGGGCGGCATCTTTGCGGGAGCAAAAACCATATCGCGAGAGCAGGGCATCAATTCTCATGGCTGTATCATTTTCCTGATTGAAGCGAAAAACAAGGTTGAAGTGTCGGGGCGGGAATGGTAAGACTGTGAAGTTCAATTCCCGTTTTTCGGGAACAAGATTTTAACGCCACACTAACGCTCACAGAATAAGATGATTACTTCGATTAAGGAAGCTGATTTAACCCTGCCTCAAATGGATTTGCTGACAAAATCTCGTCAAGCAATCGGAATTAACAATTATTCGTATGCTGTGAGTTTGCTCAAAGCTCTCGTCAAGCAGGTTCCAGGATTTCTTGATGCACGCAAAGAATTGAGAGCTTGCGAAATTCGCTTGAACCCGGAACCGAAGAAGAAGGGGCTTTTCGGAGGAATGCGGTTGACGACGGTCAAGCGCGACCCGGTTTCATCCCTTTCATCCGTTGAAGATGATTTGGAAAAAGATCCCTATAACGAAGGTGCCAACGAAATCCTTTTCAATGCTGCCAATGAAGCAGGGCTCACTGATGTGGCTGCTTTTGCCCTCGAAACGATCCGTAAGGGTCATCCGGACAACAAGAAGATGCTGCACCTTCTCGCCTCACACTATCTTGCTAATAAGATGCCCGAAGAAGCGGCGGAAGTGTACCACGATATCGTCAAGCTCGACCCTACCGACACCCTCGCCGTCAAGGGAGAGAAGGATTGCACCGCTCGTGCATCCATGCAGAAGCAGAATTGGGAAACCGCAACATCGTTCAAAGACGTGATGAAGAACTCATCGGACTCTTCCGGGCTCGACAAGGGAGACAAGCAAGGGATGACTCGCCAGGAAATGGAAAATCGCCTTGCTCTCCTTTCTGCCCAATATGCTGAAAACCAGCAGAATTTGCAAACTGTTCGCAGTATTGCCAACGTGTACGAACAAATGGAGGACTGGGCGAATTCCTATTCTTTCTACAGTTATGCCTTCAGTTTGAGCGGAAGCGACGTTTCCTTGAAAACCAAGGCGGGAGAAGTGTACGAAAAGATGCGTGAGGTTCAACTGGAAGATCTTCAAAAACAGCTTGCTTCTACTCCTGATGATGCCGGCTTGAAAGCGCAGTTTGAAGCCTTGCAGAAGGAAATCTCTGATGAAAAAGTCGGCGCGGCAAAACTTCGCGTAGAAAACAACCCGACCGACCCTCAGCTCCGTTTCGAGCTTGGTCAGGCGCTTTTTCTCAGCGGCAACTATTCGGATGCGATTCCCGAACTCCAGCGCGCTAGAAACAACCCTTATTTCCGCATCAAGGCAATGCTTATGCTCGGCAAATGCTACGAATCCAAGGGGATGAACGACATGTCGCTCAATCTCTTGAGCGAGGCAAATGGCGAACTTACCCTTATGGATGCCACCAAGGAGGAAATTCTTTACATCATGGGAACCCTGAACGAAAAACTCGGGAAGAAAAAGGAAGCCCTCGATTGCTTCAAAACGATCTATGATTCTCACTACGGATACCGTGACGTTGCTCAACGTGTGGAATCCACCTATGAAAGGTGAATGACTTGATTACAAGTGCATGCGGCGCGGGCGATCCCCGCGCCGTTTGTTTTTTAGCAGACAAGGAGTTCCAGTCCATATTCAGATATATGGAAAAAATTGACATTTCATGAGTTTCGTGTACATCTAGGGTCATGACGTTTTTTGGCATTTTCAGAATAAGTGTTTTGATTTTTGTTGTTAGCACAAATTCCTCTTTTGCTGAAGATCCTGTTTCTTCCCCATGTAGAGTAGAATCTGTTTTTGCTCGTTATTATGAGCTTGACGGGAAAGCTCCTTTAAGTATAAAATCTATAGGAATTTTGGGGGCGCAAGTAGCGAAAAATATGGTTATAGATCTCATTGATGATATAATACCTGCCTCTAAAGCGGTTCATTTAATTGCAAATCTAAGTGGGGCTAAGGCTGTTAATGTATATGTGATTTATGCACATAGGTTCGTTCATAACAATAAGCCTGGGTCGTGGTATGTGAGCCAGAAAAAGCTATGGAATGGTGATGTAGATTATTTTCTACCAGGACAGCATAGCTTAAATAATGCAAATAGTGCAACAGAGTATCTTGAAGAAGACAAAGCAAAAGAATGGAATGAAGATCTGAAAAAACAATGTAAGGAAAAACAATGTCGCTAAAATGAAAATGATGAAAAAAATACTATTTTTGACACTTATCTCATCTATTGTTTTATCTATAGCTCATGCTACTGATGAAAAAGGAGATATACGTTCTGAAAATGGGGGGAATATAGAGGAAAGAGAAGGCTATTCTTTATCAAATCCTCTGAAGCTAAAAGGTGTCTTGAAAGAAGAAGATGTGAGAAAATTTCAATATGAGTATATACAGAAATATTATCCAAATTATAAGGTGAAAAATATTTCTCAAATAGAGAATGTTGAAAAATTTCATCTTGAAGGGCCACTAGGAGAGCGAATCCGATTATATTTTGATATATCTGATTACATTAAAGATTGGAAGAAAAAGAATAAAAAGATTCTTGAAAAATCAAGAAAGGATCTGAAAAAGGCTATTATGAAATAAGTAGTAATGATTGTATTATTATGTTGCTGAATAAGATATGATCTTATCCAAATACATGAGATTTGTTTTTTTGGCTCTGTTATGCTCCTTGAGTATATTTCTCGCTCCAGCTAAGGCTGACTTACACTCAGATTTAGTTTCGGTATGCGCATCAGAGAATCCCAAAAGAATCGGTGAATTTTGTCTTCAATATGTTCATCGTGAAACTCAGAAAAGTAGATGGGATAATAAACGGATAGGTGAACTTATTGGGGATAAAAATCTAAAATTAGCTTGTTGGATGGGGCATTATTTTTCTTCGATAAAGTGGAAAGGAATGTTTTCTGGTACAGAACTAAAGGATTCTGAATTTATTCGATGGATTATTGATCGGCCAGAGATTTTTGAAAAACTTTTATTTGCAGATCGTCCTAATTCGAATTCATTGAATTTATTTTATCGCATTTGGCTTAAAGAGGAGAAAAATCTTGACTCTATATTATTAAATTTGGCTTTAGGGGCAGCGTTGTCTGTAGATAGTCTTACTAGAGATGAATCTCTAGCCAGATACGATTTCTATAAAATGTCAAGCCATGAGAAAAAATTATTTCCCCAATTTGCTACTTTGGAGCCATGGGAGTATGCTTTTCTGTTTAGAAATACTGAATCTGTTGAAGGGGGGCTTGATTCGCTTGCATGGGGGCAAGAATACATAAGCAAGAAAAAACAAATCAATGCTTCAAATGTAGCCTCGAAAGCATGTGGGCTGATTCCCTATAAAGATAAAAATAGTAAGGGTATCAGTGTACACTCAGGCTCAATTTTTTACGATAATAAGCCAAAAACTCTAAAAATTTATACGGAGTATGGAGGGGTCTGTGGAGCTGTTTCTAAAGCCGCTTGTGGATTTTTGAAGTCTAAAGGTATTCCTTGCTATACGATTGGGCAACCTGGTCATTGTGCATTTATTTGGAAAAATTTAGATGGGAATTGGGCTATAGGAAACAATATCCATGGATGGGCTTGGTCAAGCGGTAATCATGGGCTTCCATGGAGCGGGCCTGTTCCTATCATCAAGCTAATTTCTCGATTTAAGGGGATAGAGGCAACATCCTCAAATCTGTATTTTTACTTGTCAAAATGTTTGGCGAATAGTCGACAATCATTTTCTCTACTGGAAAAATCGATTGAAATTTTCCCTCGAAATTATCCCGCATGGAAATTGTGGTTGAGGATTCAAACCAAGCAAGCCAGTGAGGTAAGGAAAAAAGAACTAGCTCTCAATGTCCGAAAGCATTTTAAAAATGATCCTACTATTGTTCGAAATCTAATCTATGATATGATTTCTTTTGATTGGAATAAAACGAGTCCTTATGAAATTTGTGCTTTATTATTAGATGAAAATGAATCTCCTGATTCAAATGAAATTTACATGAAGAAAATATGGGAATTCGTTCTTGTGGATATTCCTGGTCTTAAACTGTCATATGATGAAAAGAATAAATTTTATTTTTTTAAATTATGGAATGCATACTATGAAGATAATAAAATTTCATTGAGATTGAAAAGACAGACTTGTATTGTTTTGCAAAAAATCTTGGCAGGTCTTGTTGGTAAGGAGAAAACATATGCACCATTTCTGGAATTATATGAAAAAAATCTTCAAAAATGGAAGGATAAGGCTTTGATGCGTGAAGCTGATCAATTTCTCAGAATACAGCTGAATTATGATCAGACACCCTTTATCAGAAAGAAACTTTTAACAGTTGGTCTTCTTCTCGCAGAGTTATGTGGAGATAGGCAAGGAACAAAATTTTATATTGAGAAGTCAACGGCGAGCTGATCCAATGAATTTAGACAAATGTGGGCTATAGTATTTTAATACTATTTCAGAATCTTTTGGAAGGGAGATTTTTTGAATGGAGAAACCAGTCTCTCGACCTAAGTTCCGATTTATAAAAACGTTTTTGATTATGCGAGATAGAGATGCGGTGGATCAAGATTAGGGTAGGGAATCATGGTGTAAACTGGTACGGCTACATCAAATAGTTTACGTCCACAGCTATGTGAGACTCCGAAGCCCTCGTCGGAAATTTGTGTTATGCGACCATTAAAGCTCCACAAAAATAGGGCATACATTATTCTCATTCGGGAAAATGGGCTTGCTTCCTGCCCTTATAATTCATATTTCTTAATTAATGAAGATAGCTTCTATTTTAACGATGGCGTGCGCGCTGGCGTACACGGGTGTTCAGGCTCAGGCGGGAACGGGGAGCATGTATGGTCAACCTCGCCCAGCCAGCGAATATGCCAAGGATGTGACCGGAAGCGTTTCTGCTGGCTATGTTTCGCGGTACGAGTACAAGAATATGGTTGTCTCGCCGGAGTTGAACAATAGCGGCGTCTTCAATTTGAACGGCAAAGTGACCATGCCTCTGGGAACTTCGCTCAAGCAAAGTTTTGGTGCAGGTTATTCTCAAATACTTGATGGAAGGCTTGATGACAGAAACCAGTTTGATGCGTTCTGGTCGGCAGGGAAGGAAGTATTGCCCAATCTTACCGTTGGCGGTGGCTATGATCTTGTCTATGGAGGTCTTCCGGGCTATGTGGCAAAAACGATGAACAAGGCACCCCATTCCCTCACGCAGGGACTTCGCGCTTACGCTCATTACGATGATCCCGGGCATGGATACTTCGGAACAATGAATGTTCAATATGGGTTTTACGGTCTGACTGGTTGGATTATGGATGTAGAAGCCGGAAAGCGCTGGAATTCGGGCTTTTCTCAAAAGGTTGATTTTCAACTGAGTGCCGGATTTGGTGCCTCAACTTCCTACTGGGGAAGCAGCATTGACGGGCTTGACCAAGTCAACGTCAAATTCTCTGCTCCCATCCGTATGAACATGATGGATGACCGCAAGGGATTCCGCATCGTGCCTTTCGTTCAGGCAGTATGGGGTGGCAATACACGGCATCAAATTCGCGATTATGTTGGCGACCGCCTCATTGACCGCTTCCAGGTTGTCGGTGGTGTGAATGTGATTTATAACTTCTAACTGATTTCCTGCGTCAGCTCCGTCTTTTAAAGACGGAGCTGACGCCTAGGTTTTGATTATGGCATTGAAGAAAATCCCGAATGATTGTTTTGAGCCACTGCCTTCCTCCAGAGGGTTAGGCGGGAAAATATGGGGAGTCGTTTCCATATTGGCAGGGTTGTTGTTCTTTGTCTCCCTGTTTACGTTCAGGATTGATGAGATTGGCTGGACTTTCCTCAATCCCGAATCGGGGAGGGTGCTTGCTCCGTGCACGAATTTCCTTGGCTGGGTGGGACTTTACGTTGCCGGAATTTTCTATTGGCTGTTTGGCGGCGGAGTGTGGTTTTTGTGGGCGTATTTGATTTGGACGGGAGTTTACCGTATTTTTCATCAGGGGGTACTACCGCGGATGATGGTTTATACTGGGCTGGGGGCTGTATTGCTTTCTTCCGTTTTCATGGCGGTTCAGCCATGGGTTGGGGCTGACTGGGTCGCGGGACATCATTTGCATGGTGTTGGGGGCTCCTTGGGATATTTGTTTGGCTCCTTGATTTTGGAGCCGTTCCTCGGAGTGTCGGGAACGATTATCATTAGCGTCATCACTTATTTTGTTTTGCTTATGTACGTCTCGGGGATTCACCCTGCCGCTTGGGGGCGTGGCGTGAAGAGGGAATGGATTGCATTGCTCGAATATCTCCGAAAGAGAAAGCAGAAAAAAATTCAGAGCAGAAGAGAGGAACTGGAACGGCTTGCCCGGGAAACAGTGATTGCCGCGGCGGCGGCGAAGTGGAAGCCCGGAGAGGCTTCTGATGCAGTTGCTTCGGCATCGATTTCTGTTCAGGAAAAGATGGTGCGGCGCAGAAGGTCGGGAGATTCCCTTGCGGAATTGGATGAGCCTCCCCCGCCAAAACAGGAGGAACTGGAGCTTAATTACGTTCCTCAAATCGTTGATGCTTCGCAGACGAAAAATGCTTCAAGAGTGGATGTGGAAGCTCCCTTTCCTCAAACGACGGATAAGGCGGCGGAAGGATTTGAAAACTACGCCCTTCCGAGTCTTAGCCTGCTCAAGAGTGAAGGCATTCATGAAGAGCAGAGCGAAGCTGACAAGGCAGAGCTTCTCCGTACCCAGAACGTCATTATCGATACCTTGAAATCGTTTGGGGTGGAAGTTTCTGCCGGTAATATCACAAAGGGGCCGACGATAACAAGGTACGAAATTTACCCTGCGCCCGGTCTTCGCGTTTCGCAAATCACCAAACTTGAATCTGACCTTGCCCGTGCGACAAAGGCGGTGAGAATCAATATCCTCGCTCCTATCCCTGGGCGAGACACGGTAGGTATTGAAATTGCAAACGTGAAAAAAGTGCCTGTTTGCCTCAGAGAGTTGTTGCAGGATATTTCATTTACGGCTCCGGGTGAAAAAATCCCCGTGGCTTTGGGTAAGGATGTTTATGGAAATACGGTTATTGGTGACCTTGCCGCCATGCCTCACTTGCTCGTCGCAGGAACGACCGGATCGGGTAAATCGGTTTGCATTAACAGCCTTATTACCTCAATGGTCTACAAGTTCAGGCCGGATGAACTGCGCTTCATTCTCGTTGACCCGAAAGTGGTCGAAATGCAGCCTTATTCCAAGCTTCCCCATCTGATTGTCCCCGTTGTCACCGACCCGAAGAAGGTTATTGGAGCCTTGAGGTGGTGCGTGAATGAAATGGAGAGAAGGTACCGGATCTTTGCAGAAGTTGGCGTGCGCAATTTTGATTCGTTCAACAAGCGGCCGAAAGTTGAGGTTTCTGAGGAAGAAGCGCTCGAACTCGAAGAAGAAACCGTTGATGAGGAACTCATCGAATCCATGGCGGCAGATTTTGAATCTCAGGGAGAATCCCCGCGCTCTCTTTGGGTAGAGGAAGATGAAGAGGATGAAATGGATGATCAGGAAATTCCCGACCGGTTCCCCTATGTAGTGATCATCATTGATGAGCTTGCCGACCTCATGCAAACTGTCAAGGATGACATTGAATTTTATATAGGGCGTATTACCCAGAAGGCTCGCGCAGCAGGGATTCACCTCATTGTTGCGACGCAAACGCCGCGCTCCGAGGTTGTCACTGGTATCATCAAGGCAAACATTCCCTGCCGTATTGCCTTTCAGGTTTCCAGCGCATTGGACAGCCGCATTATTCTCGACCAGCCCGGCGCGGAAAAACTCGTGGGTAAAGGCGATCTTCTGTACCTGCCTCCCGGCTCTGCCAAGCTGGAGCGTGCGCAAGGTGCCTTTATTTCGGATGAAGAAGTCGAACTCGTCGTTGACCATTGCGCTCAACAGGCGAAACAGGAATTCCACGCCTGTTTGCAGGAGACTATCGAAAAAACCGATGGGGGCATGGATGATGGCGGTGATGTTGATGCGGGCTATGAAGATCTTTTTAGAAAATGTGTGGAAGTCGTACGTGTGGAACGCAAGGCGAGTGCGTCCATGTTGCAGAGAAGGCTTAGAATCGGATTCAACAAGGCGGCGGGAATGATTGAACTCATGGAGAAAAGAGGCGTTGTCAGCCCTTCGGATGGATCAAGCCGCCCTAGAGAGGTGCTGCTGCCGCCAATGGAATGAACGATTGGTTTATTCCCTGTTTCTAACCTTTTAAATGATGGATGTGATACGGTATAATTTGTGGAAACGAATGGCGATTGGCTTTGCCGTGGGGAGCTTTTTGCTCATGATGGGAGGATGCTCTCATCTTTCTTCTTCCCAGCAAAAATCGAGGGCTCAGATCGACCATCAACTTATCAGTCAGCTTGAAGCCCACCCGCCCAAGGCAAAGCAACTCAAAATTCTTGTAGAAGTTTCCACACAGACTGGAGAGCTTTTGGCAAATGGCGAACGTGTCGCAACATTTCCCGTAAGCACGGGAAAGCAGGGGCATAGCACACCTTATGGGAACTTCTCCATCTACAACAAGGAGAAGGAAAATACATCCTCTCTCTATGGTTCAGTTTACAATGCCCAGGGCAAGATGATCGTTCCCTATGCGGATTCAAGAAAAGACCGTGTACCCAAGGGTGGTCGCTTTGAAGGGGCTTCAATGCCTTATACCATGCATTTTACCGGGTATTGCGCCTTTCATGAAGGCTTTGTGCCTAATCCCCCCAGCAGGGCATCTCACGGATGCATTCGCTTGACGCCGGAGGTTGCCGAACTGCTCTTCCGGCTCTGCCCTGTTGGCACGCCTGTCGTCGTGCTGCTCTGACTTGTGCAGGTTCTTCGGGTCACCTTCCATTTCCCGTCTCCGACGGACAAAATATCCACTCGAACCCTATCGAGTCCCTTATGCTTCATTCCGATTTTTTCGGCGGCTTCTTCGCTCAAATCAATCAAGCGCCCCTTGATGAAGGGTCCTCAGTCATTAATGCGTACTTTGACGGATTTTCCCGTAGAGAGCGATGTCACCAAGGCATCACAGGGCAGGGG
>F157a_European_Toad__coassemble_257_pt1 | contig 9697 bp, 9 predicted proteins | sample F157a_European_Toad__metabat2_high_PE_005 | metagenome-assembled genome bin F157a_European_Toad
GATTGTGTGTGAAGCGAATGGTGACATCGCCTACGTCACCGAGGAGGCGGCGTAGTTCCGCAACGGCCGTTGAGGGAAGGATGGCTTCCATCTGCTGCGATTCAGGAAATTCGATTTTGTTGTCAACCATGGCGAGGCGGCGGCCATCAGTTGCGACGAGCGTTAGCGTGCCGTCCTTGAAAGTGACCGAAATACCATTGAGAACGTAGCGGGTGGTATCGGTAGAAATGGCGTATTCCGTGCGGCGAATGCCTTCGCGCAGGATATTCTGACCGACGACGAATTCGACTGACTGGTCGAACGAAGGAAGTGCAGGGAAGACATCCGATGCCATGCCGTTCAATTTGAATTGGGAGCGGCTGCATTCCACAGTTGCCTGGTGCTTGGTGTTGACATCAATCTGGACTTCACTGTCGGGCAATTCGCGAACGATGCTGAGCAGCTTCTTTGCAGGAAGGGTGACTGATCCTTCGCGGACGATGTTGGCTGGAACGGAATCTGTGATGCAAACGTCAAGATCGGTTGCCGTGAAGCGAACTTGGCTGCCTTCCGTCTGGATCATGACGTTCGAGAGGATGGGCAGAGTAGTCCGGTTAGAGACGACGCTCACAACTTGGCTGAGACCGTCGAGAAGAACTTCTTTGGCGATGGTGAATTTCATGGGAAATGGCTCTTATTACTCTTGGCGAGATTGCCATAAATAGGTCATTAACATCAAGAAAATAAGTTGATTTATCTTCTATTTGGCATCATACGTTTGCGAGTAATACAATATATTGTGCCAGTGGTTGTTTTCGTCCATATCTTGCGAAGTTGAAACACGCGCTGGTGGCGAGGCTTATTGCTCCAAGAGAGCTTGAGCGTGGGCGAAGGTGGCGTCTCCTCCTCCTCCGAGCATGCGGACGAGTTCCTGAAGGCGGTCGTTTCCGCTGATTTCGTGAAGGAGCGAAACCGTTCTCTCCGAGATGAGATTTTTTTCGACCAAATAATGGCAATTTGCCATGGATGCCACTTGGGGGAAGTGCGTAATGGAGACGACCTGGTGACGTTTCCCGAGTTCTTGCATTTTTTTGCCGACGGTGCGGGCGATTTCTCCGCCGACATTGGAATCGATTTCGTCAAATACGAGCAAGGGAGTAGAATCCTTATTTGCAAGGGCGCTCTTGATAGCGAGCATGACGCGGGCGAGTTCGCCGCTTGAGGCGATGAGGCGCAATTCCCGGATTGGTTCGCCGGGGTTGGGGCCAAAAAGAAATTCGATACCTTCGAGTCCGTGTGGGGTAGGCTCTGAGGATGGCATGAGCTTGATTTCGAAAAGGGATTGGCTGAATCCCAAATCCCGAAAATGTCTCATGATTTCCTTTGCCAGCAGAGGGGCTGATTCCGTTCGCTTTTTGCTTAGGGCGATTCCGGTGTGTTGGACTTCTTCGCGGTACTGTCCCATGCGAACTTTCACTTCATCAAGCAATTCGGATCTGTGCTCAATGCGTTCGAGCTTGAGGCTAGCGAGGCGGGCTCGTTCCTCGATGTCTTCATATTCAGGTCCGTATTTGCGCTTGAGTGATTCAAGCAGGTTGATGCGGTCTTCAAGATGTTTGAGCTCGGCAGGGTCTCCGCCGAGTTCTGCTGCGTAATCGCTCAGGCGTGCTTCAAATTCTTTGAATTCGGCATGAAGGCTTTGAAGAGGTGCGCTCCAGCTCTCGCAGGATGGGTCGAATCGTGCGAGCTCGCCAGATGATTTGAGGAGTTCGTGAAAGAGATTCATGAGCGAGGGGGAATCATTTGAAGAATCGACGAGAGCCGACATGCGTGAAGTGATTTCCCGAAGTCGTTCCGCATTGCGGGCTCGCATCCATTTTTCTTCGATTTCTTCGGCTTCCTCTTTGGTGAATCCGGCTTCTACGATTTCATCCGCTTGGTGGCGAAGCAGCTCTATTTCCATCCCCGTAGCTGATTCTGCCCGGAGAAGTTCTTCGTATTCCGTATTTGCCCCTTGCAACGCCGACCATGCGAGGGAGTAGCGGGAAAGTGCTTCGGGATGGTCGCCGAAGGAATCCAGAAGGGAGAGCTGACGCTCTTGAGAAAGGAGCGAGCGATGGTCATTGGGGCCGTGCATGTCCACGAGCAGAGCCCCAGCTTCACGGAGCAGGTGGAGGGTGCAAGGGCTGTCATTGATGAATTGACGGGTGGTCGTAGCGGAAAGTGCGCGCCGGACGGTGAGGCATCCGTCTTCGCATGCGGGAAGCCCGTATTGGGCAAGCAGAGCATGAATAGGGGAATCAAGGGAAAGGGAAAAAGATGCTTCTACGAGGCATTGCTCTTCACCGGAGCGAATGAGCGTTTTATCTGCCCTTTCACCGAGCGCGAGGCGGATCGCATTGATGATGACCGATTTCCCCGCTCCCGTTTCACCAGTGATGCAGATAAAGCCGCTCCGAGGCTCCCATTGGAGTTCGTCGACGAGGGCGAGATTGCGGATTTTGAGGAAGGCGAGCATTCGTGCTATTTTCGTGCTTTAGGAAGCTCACATCTTATGGCATTGTTTTTGCGAAAGCAATCATGACCTCCGGCCTTCAGATTCTCTTCCTTGGCACGGGAACTTCTACAGGGGTTCCTTTGATCGGGTGTGAATGCGCTGTCTGCCAGTCTGACAACCCCGGGAATAAACGATTGCGATCGTCTATCATCGTTGAGGGTAGCGGCACGCGCATTCTTGTTGATTCCTCTCCCGATTTAAGGCAGCAGGCACTCAGGGAGGGGCTCGCATCGGTCGATGCCGTTCTTTACACGCATTGTCACCTTGACCACGTCGCAGGGTTTGACGATATGCGCGCCTTTTGCTGGCATCATGTCGAGCCTCTTCCTCTCTATGCATCACAGGGGACGATGAATGTCCTTCACGCCATGTACCCGTGGGCGTTTTCTCCGGAAAATACCTATCTCGGCTATATCAGACCTGCTCCCCATGTGATTGGAGACGAATCGTTTTTCATTGGTGCGATTCGCGTGACGCCTGTACCCGTACTGCATGGAAGTGTAGAAACGCATGGCTACGTCTTCGAGTGTGGTGGCGTGCGCGTCGGCTACGCCTGCGATGCTAAATCCATCCCCGAATCATCGCTCGCTTTGTTGACGGGGCTTGACGCGCTCATTCTTGATTGCCTGCGCCGAAAAGAACACCCCACACATTTGTGCCTTGAAGAAACTCTTGAAATTTTCCGGAAGGTGCATCCCGCACAAGGGGTGCTGACCCACATGTCTCACGATCTCGATATAGAGATAATCTCTCCTATGCTTCCGAAGGGAACCGAGATGGCGAGAGATGGAATGAGACTCGGCTTTACTGCCAGATGAAGCTCAATCTCCGGGAAGAAGCAAAAACGGCGATTCCCGAAGAGAATCACCGTTTCAAACGCTGGATGCAACTTGTTAAATCAGGCTGCTCGGCGGCGGCGAAGTATAAAGCCCCCCCCAAACAGGGCGAGAATGGCGGTTCCGGGTTCCGGAATGGACTGGGATATTCCGACTTCCTTGAAATAGCCTTCAAGCCAATTGTCGTTCATCGAGTCTCCCACCATAACCCCGAGCCCTTTGATGACCATGTTGCTGTTGGCATCTCCGATGACAAAGCGTTCCATGTCGCCCCCATTGATTTTGAAAGCCTCAATTTGCATGGAGGTGACGAGTTCGGTTCCTGAATGAAATGAGATGGTCAGCGTATCATTTGCAGCATGGCTAATGAAGACGGTCAGATCTTTGGAGGGGTCAATCTTGGTAGTGATTTGTCCTTCTCCTCCGCTGGGAGTGAAGGAAACCTCGCCATGTGTTTTACCGTTGTAGCTAATGTTCATTCCCAGAGAGTCCCCAACTGTATTCGAGTTGAATTGTCCAGAGAAGAGATTGATCAGCGAATCGCCGGGTGAAGAAAATGAGCCAGCTTCAAAGGTGAGGCCTATGCAAAATGGTTTGTATTCTGCCAGACTGGGGCGGACTGGGGTATCACTAAAATTGAAGGCAACCGTATTTTTCTCCAAGCGGATGTGCCCATTGGAATCGAGAGTGATATTGCTCACGTTTTCCATGACAAACCCATTCGTTTCCGGTGTTTGGTTGATCCCATGGAAATCACCCCAGACGTATTTATAGGAGTTTTGCGCTGATACTTCGATGGAAAGGGAGAGAGATAATAAAAAAAGAAAAAGAAACTTCATATATAGGGGTCGCTATTTGTAGCAAGGACATTAAGGGGCAAGAAGAGGAGGAACTCCATACTTTCTTTAGTCATTACAATTTTATGACAAAAGAAGGCATGCATTTTCAGGCAACCTTGATTGCAACGAAATCGTGATGATTCGACTTCTTGTAAGGGTCTTACGGCAAACAAAACCGGGATATGATGCCGTTAGGCTTCCGTTTCTTCTTCGGAGGGAAGAGCTTTAGGAATGTTTTTATCAATATCGTCGAGGAGGTTAACCATGTCAACCCCACGCTGGGCTGAATCGTCAAGCCGGAAGGAGAGTCGGGGCGTACAACGCATGACGACTCGTTTTGAAATAATCGATTGAATAAGCCCGTGGCGGGCATTTAATTTTTCCAGTACCTGGGAAGCGCGCATTTTGCCGACGACTCCGATCCAGACTTTACCTTCCCGGAGGTCATCGGTGATTTCGACACCTGCGATGGTGACGATGGTACCGGGGAAATCGAAGTCCCGCTGGATGGCGGTACTGATTTCCCTTCGCATCAGTTCATTAACTTTGTCAAGGCGGCGCGTTCCCATAGTGCGGTGTTGTTGTTAGAGAGATTGCTTGATTTTTTCAAGCGTGTAGCACTCGATGATATCGCCTACTTCGTATTCATTGAAGTCACCAAGGCGGATACCACATTCGAGACCTGCCTTGATTTCTTCGACTTCATCCTGGAAGCGGCGCAGGGTGGACATTTTGCCGTCGAAGACGGGTTGACCACCTCGAAGGACGCGTGCTTCGCACTTGCGGAGGATCTTGCCATCAATGCTCATGCAACCTGCTGCCTTGCCCTTGTTGAGTTTGAAGACCTGCTTGACTTCTGCGTGACCGACGACGGTTTCACGCGTCAAGGGTTCCAAGAGTCCGAGCATGGCGTCGCGCACTTGTCGATGAGTTCGTAAACGATGGAGTAGAGTTTGACCTGAACTCCTTCTCGCTTGATCATGCGCACGGCGTTGGCTTCCACCTTGACATTGAAGCCGAGAATGATGGCGTCGGACGATGAGGCGAAAAGAACGTCGGATTCGGAAATAGGACCAGCAGAAGCATGGATGAATCGGCATTCAACCTTTGCGGATTCAATGCTTTCGATCGCTTTTTTGATGGCTTCGACCGAGCCTTGCGCATCACCTTTGAGGAAGAGCTTGAGCTGGGATTTTTGCGTGCCTTCACCCATGAGAGCGAGAATGTCTTCCATTCGCGATTTTTTCGGCGAGGTGAGGCGCTCCTTGCGGTGTTCGAGTTGGCGCTCTTCAGCGAGTTTTTTCGCGGAGCGTTCGCTTTCCATTTCGACGAGTTCGTCGCCGACATTCGGGGTTTGATCAAATCCGATGATTTCCACGGGCATGCCGGGGCCAACGGATTTAACTTTTTTGCCGTTTTCATCATTGAGGAGGCGAACTTTGCCAGAAAACGGTCCGCAGATGAAGGGCATGCCAATTTTGATTGTGCCGCTTTCTACAATGGCGGTAGCAGAGTTTCCCATGCCTTGTTCGATGCGCGCTTCGATGATGGAGGCGCGGCAGTTGGCCTTCGGGTTGGCTTGCAGGTCGAGAACTTCAGCCTGGAGGACGAGGAGGTCGAGAAGGTCGGGGATGCCAGCTCCCGTGAGAGCCGAGACTTCGATGCATTCGATGTCGCCGCCGAAGTCGGTAGCGACAAGTCCTTCTTCCATCAAGCCTGATTTTGCCTTCATTGGGTCGGCAGAAGCAAGGTCGCATTTGTTGATAGCGACGATGATGGTTTTGTTGGCGGTCTTGGCGTGGGCGATGGCTTCACGCGTTTGAGGCATGATGCCGTCATTCGCTGCAATAACAATGATGATGATATCCGTGACATCTGCCCCGCGGGCACGCATTTCGCTGAAGATTGCGTGGCCAGGCGTATCAATAAACGTAAGGGTCGTGTTGTCGTGAACAACCGAGTATGCACCGATGTGCTGGGTGATGCCTCCGGCCTCACCTTTGGCGACGCTTGAGCGGCGGATGTAGTCGAGCAGGGATGTTTTACCGTGGTCGACGTGTCCCATGATCGTGACGATAGGTGTTCTCGTTTTAAGAATTTCCTTTGGTTCTTCGATGACGGGTACGGGATCGGGTTCCTTCGGCGATTCGGTCTGAGCCTTGACGCCTCCGCCCTTTTCTCTCTTTTCGCGTTCAAAGACGAATCCGTGGATGTCGCAGAGGTTGCCGACGGATTCTGCGTCAAGGATGGTGGAAGGGTTGGCGAAAATACCCATGCCCATGAGATCCTTGATGAGTCGGAACGGCTTCATGCCCATGAGGGCAGCGAGATCCGAGACGGGAATTGGGGGCTTGAGGTTGATAATGCCTCCGGGTTGGACAGATGCAGAAGGTATTTCAGCAACAACAGTTTCTGCGGGGGCTTCCTTTGCCGGGGCTTCGGCCTTTGGAGCTTGTTTTTTTACCTTGGTGCCGGAAAGCAGATCGAGCGCCTGTTTTTTTGCGGGGGTGGGGGGTTCTTCGACCTTGGGCTGGGGTTCAGCCTGTGGCTTGCGGATTCTCTTCGGCTTGGAGCCGATGAGATCCAGCACCTCCTTGTCGTCGGCTTCTCGATTGTCTTTCTCGTTGGGCATAAGGGTAAAAATGGGTTCTCTCGTAGGGGTTGAGCTTTGCTCAACCGGGTGGGCTTACTGGTTGGAGAGGGAGCGTACCCTATTGAGGATGCGTTCGGCTTCTTCCATGGAAATATCAATGTTTTCGGCGATGTCCGAGGCTTCAAAGTCGACGAGAGCGGCAACAGTTGTGCCGCCCATGGTGACGAGGTCGAGAGCGATGGTTTCGTCAATTTCGAGTTGTTCGCTGAGTGCTTTTGCTGCTTCAGCAAGTTGTTTGGCTACTTCGGACTGAGGATCGTAAATTCTGACCTGAACATCCCAGTTCATGAGGCGGGAGGTAAGGCGGGCGTTTTGTCCGCGGCGGCCGATTGCTTTGGCGAGATCCTTGTCATCATTGACGATGATGAGGACGGATTTAGCTTCTTCGTCTGCGATGATTTCACGGGGTTCAACCGGGCTGAGCGCACTACGAACAAACATGACGGGGTCTTCCGTCCATTCGATGATGTCGACTTTTTCGTTGTTGAGTTCGCGAACGATGTTTTTGACGCGTGCTCCTCGCATGCCAACACATGCTCCGACGGGGTCAACCTTCGGGTCATTGCTCACAACGGCGATTTTGGTGCGATAGCCGGCTTCGCGAGCGATGCCGCGAATTTCGACAGTGTTGTCAGCGATTTCAACGACTTCTGCTTCAAACAGACGACGAACCAAATTAGGATGGCTGCGGGAAAGGATGACTTCCGGGCCGCGAGCTTCGACGCGGACTTCAACGACGTAGAAGCGCATGCGATCGCCGACTGCATAGTCTTCCGTGTTGACGCGTTCGCGTGAGGTCATGAGACCTTCGAATTTGCCGAGATCAACGTAGACATCACCCTTTTCAAAGCGGCGAATCGTTCCAGTGACGAGGTCTCCTGCTCTGTCCTTAAATTCGTCATAGAGCATGACTTTTTCGGCGTCCAAGAGTTTCTGTACCATCGTCTGGCGCGCTGTCTGCACGGCGATACGACCGAAATCCTTTGGGGTAATGTTAGTGGGGATGATGTCTCCCAACTGGGCATCCGGCTGGAGGCGAGTAGCCATCGCAAGCGGGATTTCGTTAAATTTATCCTGATAATCATCATCAGCCACAACAGTCAGATCAGCAACGATTTTCACTTTGCCCTTGGCTGTGTTGATTTCTGCCCTCAAGCTATCAATCGCATTTGCGCCGGGAACCATTTTGCGGTAGGCTGAGAGGAATGCAAATTCAAGTGCCTGGAGGATACGATCCCGCGTCAGGCCTTTTTCTCTCTCATAGAAGTCAACGAGGGCAATGATGTCGTTCGTCATGGTGTTTTGATGATTGGGAATGAATGGGAGAGACAAAAAAGAGCGGGTCTCGGACCCACCCTCAAGAACTCTCCGGGAATGTTTTCGGAAGTGATTAAATCATGAGCAGGGCTGAGAGACAAGAAGAATTACTGTCACTTAAGTGACTTATGGACTAAATTGAGCGATAGATTTTTTCAGAAAGATTTGCCAGGCGTTTGGATTTCTTTCGTACCCCTGATAAGGGGAGTATTATGCGAAGCCGCCGGGCGAATTTTCGTCGGGATTGGCTTCTTTCAAATCGCGGAGTAATAAGGAGACATCTTCCATTTCGTCCCACACGGATTTTTTAATGTAAAACGGAGCGTTCATCCGGATGGCAAGTGCAAGGGCATCGCCGGGGCGGGAGTCGACTTCAACGATCTGGCGCGACATGACATCATTGCATACTTCGACAATCAGGCGAGCTTTGTAGATTCCTTCTTCCTCTCCTTTCGAGACGATGCAGGCTCCTTTCATTTCCGCTTGAAATGCCGTGAGGATATTTGCCGTGAGGTCATGCGTCATGGGGCGAGGCATTTTCTGCCCCATGAGAGCCGTGTTTACTGCAAATCCTACATGCGGATCAATATAGATAAGCCCTGTTTTGAGCTCATCTTCAACTTGAAGGAACAGAGCGCACCCCGCCTTCGCCGGGACGAGGGCGATGGGGTTGACGGGAAGTGACGGATTGTCAGGCTCCAAAGCCGGGGTCAAGATTGCGGTTGATGTAATTGCGCGAGACGCGGATGTATTTTTCTGCCCAGTATTTGTTCTTCGCGGCGCTTTCTTCCCCGAGATCCTTGACGATTTTGCCGGGAGATCCCAGTACAAGCGAGTGGGGAGGGATGATCGTGCCTTTAGTGACGAGAGTGTGAGCCCCGATGACCGATCCTTCACCGACGATGGCTCCATCGAGAACGATGGCTCCCATGCCAATGAGAACATGGTCTTCAATGGTGCAGGCGTGAAGTGTGGCGCAATGGCCAACCGTGACGTATTTGCCTACATAGCACCCCAAGTCGTCTGCGAGGTGGATGCAGCTGTTGTCCTGAATATTCGATCCTTCACCGATGACGATCTTGTTGATGTCGCCTCGGAGGGTTGTATTATACCAAATACTTGCATTGGGACCGATCTCAACCTGCCCGATCACATCCGCACTGGATGCGATGAAGGCAGAGGTGTCGATGCTGGGCCACAAATTTTCATAGGGTTCGATAGCCATCAACTTGATCATAGTTTTTTTTTCTGAAACTTCCAGTAGAAACAAGGGCATGAATATGTCGCCTCGTCATGGGGTATTTTTCAAAAATAAAAGTCCCCTTGCCTGATGAACAGGCAAGGGGAGAAGTTAAAGTGATGAGGTGCAATTAAGCGGCTTTTTTTTCACCCTTGGCGCAATCACCCTTTTTGCATTCGCATTTTTCACATTTACAGTCTTTGGGGCATTCCCCCGCTTTGTTGCACTTGGCAGCTTTGGCGCATTTAGCCGCTTTGGCGCATTTAGCCGCTTTGG
>F157a_European_Toad__coassemble_258_pt1 | contig 9693 bp, 8 predicted proteins | sample F157a_European_Toad__metabat2_high_PE_005 | metagenome-assembled genome bin F157a_European_Toad
CCAACACGAGCAGGAATAGAGACGGCTCTTCAAAACAAAAAAGCGAGCCGGGCTTGAGCCGGCTCGCCATGAAAAATGGTTGATGGAATGAAGCTTAAGGATTCACCGCCTCAATCGCTTTCACCGTAAAGATTTTTTTGCGTTCTTCATTGATGGGGACGATTTTGACCGTTTCGCCGATTTTATTGCCGACGAGTTGCTTTCCAACTTGGGAGAGGTACGAGACGGTATGTATTTCCGGATCAGAGTCCCATGCACCGAGTACGGTATAGGTGACTGGCTCGCTGCCATCTTCGGGCTGGAGGGTGACGCGGGTTCCCATCGCAACAGTGGAAGTATCGACTCCCTTGAAGTCAGTGCCGCGTGCCAGAGAAAGATCGCGTTCCAGTTCGGAGCGGCGGCGGTTAAGGACGCGTTCAACTTCTTTGGCATCTTGATAGCCCGCATTTTCGCGAAGGTCTCCTTCCGCACGGAAGACGGTCTTGTTGTGCTTGTTTTGCGGGATTTTGACGTTGATGAGGTCTTCGTACTCAGCCTTGCGTTTGTCGAGGCTTTCCCACGAGACAAAGAGGGGATCATGCTTCTTGTCTGCCTGTGTAGGCATGGAGTTGATGATGATTTCCTGTATCTCGGGTTGAACTTCCATCATGCGGGCGAGTAGAGCCTTGCGGTCGAGTTCGTGGAAGGATGCCGCGTTAAAGATCGCTTTGGCGAACTGCCTGACTTCTCCCTTGTCTGCTTTTTTGATGAAGTCCTGAACGAGGGTTTTATCATCCATGACGATGTTTTTCACACGAAGTACGCGGCTGGGGCCGCCTTCCGTATGGTCATAGTCGATGTGGGAGAGAATCGCTGAGCCGACGGAGAGAGAGAATACCTTTTTGGCTTCGGTCTTGCGGTTGCGGCAAATCCAGATCAATCCGTCGGCGGGGAGGGTTTGGTTGATGACACCCTTCGAGATGTGCTCGAACAATGCGTCCATTTGGTCTTGCTCCTTGATGAATTTTGCGATTTCACCGATGGCTCTGGCTCCGCCCTTGTCGAAGATGTTGAGTGCGCGGGCGATCCAATCGTCACCGAATGCGGCGGGAAGGGCGGCGTAGACGCGGTGTTGCCTTGCCGAGGGGATGGCTCCGATGACGTCCGAAAGGCAGGATTCGTAGGTTGTGAGAAGTTCCGAGAGAGGAAGGGATTCCGCCGCATCGTGCTTGATCGTATCGGAGAATTCGTCGCGGATGACCGCAAGTTCAAGAATTTGTTGGAAAATGGGGCTGCTTCCGTTGCGGATGTCCTTGTCAAGAATCGTGACGATGTCAGCGGTGACGGCAGGTTCAGCCGTGAGCTTTTCAGCCTTGACTGTGTCGAGAACGCGCACTTTGGCTTTCACGTCCTTATGGAGCAGGTAATCTTCCTTCACGGCCTGCATGAAGCTCAGTTCATCCAGGCGGAGGCGGATGGGCTCACCTTTTTTGGTGGGCATTGAGAATTCGACTCGTGAGTGAAGCTCGGAGCGAACTTTATCCCACCATGTTTTCCATGACTTCTCGGGGACAACGCTACCCTTGAGATTTCTTTCGAGTTCTTCGGGCTTGAGCGAGTGACCATGCCCTTCAAGTGTTGCGCGGACGAGTGCCACAGGGTCTTGCTTGGCGAGTTCCTTCAATGTCTCAAGTTCTTCGTAGCGCTGCACGAGGAAGTGATCGTTCTCAAGGAGTGTTAATGACTTGAAAGCCAGGTCGAGAGCCATTTCGTGCTCCTTCCTGGCTTCAAAATCAATGACGAGTTTTTTCGTCGGAAGATGCCATGATATCACTTTACCTGTGCCCCAGCTTTTGTGGTGGCAGTACCGTCCAGGGGAAATGCGTTCAAGTTTATCGGCCAGGGCTTGTGGAATCTTGCCCAACGAAAATAATTTCTCCAAATCGGCGTGCATACGGAAAGACGATACAATCTATGCTTGTCGAATCAATGACTATTTCCGTAATCAAGGAGCTCAAACGATGTTTTTAAGGTATTTACGGTCTCTGTGACAAGTTGTTTGACGCCGGGGTTCGTGCTTGACCGGAATGCCCGGGAAGAGTATCAATTCGGCGCCGCGTTTCAACTCGCGCGGACTTCCCATCATGAAACCTATTTACGAAGGCAAGGCAAAGAGACTTTATACGACTGACGATCCCACCGTTCTCCGCATGGAATACAAGGACGATGCAACTGCAGGCAACGGTGAAAAGAAGGCGCAGTTCGAAAACAAGGGAAAGCTCAACAAGGCGATTACGCTTTTGATTTACAAGATGCTTGAAAACAAGGGAGTCAAGACCCACCTTGTCGGAGATATTGATGAAACCAATCTTCTCGTTAAAAGAGTTTCCATTCTTCCTTTGGAAGTGATCGTCCGCAACATTGCCGCCGGTTCGTTCAGCCGCCGTATGGGCGTCAAGGAAGGTACGCCGTTCAATAAGCCCATCACCGAGTTTTCCTACAAGGACGACGCATTGGGCGATCCCTTCATCAATGACGACTACGCCCGCGAACTTGGCGCCGCCACGGAAGAGGAATGCGAATACCTTCGCCAGCAGGCTTTGATCGTGAATGATGTCATGATCGATTTCTTCAAGCAGGCAGGAATGATTCTGGTCGACTACAAGATCGAATTTGGTCGCTTGGCTGAAGATCCTTCTCAGATCGTTCTCGCAGACGAAATTTCGCCCGATACTTGCCGCCTTTGGGACGTCAAGACTGGTGAAAAAATGGACAAAGACCTTTTCCGCCAGGATATCGGCGGTCTCATGGAAGCGTATGCCGAAGTGCTTGCCCGCCTTGAGAATAAGGCCTGAGTTGAACTAATCCTAGCACCTTTTTTACCACCTCTTGGACGATTATGATTCTACATTTTGAAGTCATCAGCAGATTTCAGGAAGCCGCCGATGCCGACCACCTCCTGTATACACCTATCCACGCTGGACTTAGCTCCCGCCATAGCCGCGTGTATTCGGTGGATGTGGATGGAGATGTCGACAAGGCGAAAGAATATCTGTTGAGCGTGCTTGTTGATGAGATCGCTCAGGAGGTTGGAGAAAAGCCCGAACCCTTGCTCAAGAATGCCTTGTTCGTTCTTGACTACGGCATGAAGGCCGGAGCTCTTGATCTCGAGAAGGAGGCTATTTTGACCAATTATCGAGGACGCAAGGAGCTTCCCTTTACGATTGGCAAACTCACCATTACCCGGCGTGTTTACGTTTTCGGCGAGGGTGACAAGGCGGCTCTTTCCGCCCACTTCGCCAAGGATGTTTGCAACCCCGCCATTCACAACTGGACGGTCGCCTGATCTCAACCACTTTCCCAGAATTTTCATTCATGTCAGCCAAAACGTATCGTTCCGTCCCCGTTCGCGACTTGACCAGCGACCAGCTGTTTGAGTTGAGCAGGGCGCAGAAGCTTTCCCTGTCCCGTGAGGACATGGAAGTCGTCCAGCAGATTTTCACGGAAGAAGGTCGCGAGCCGACCGATGTGGAACTCGAAGTGATTGCACAGACCTGGTCCGAGCATTGCAAGCACCGCATCTTTTCCGCAACCATCTCGCACTCGGTGAATGGCAAGCAGGAGAAAATCGATAGCTTGTTCAAGACCTTCATCAAAAAGCCCTCGGAAGACATCATGGAGCGCAAGCCCGGTTTTGTTCTTAGTGCTTTTGTCGACAACGCTGGATTCATTGCCCTCGATGATGAATTGGCAGTCTGCCTCAAAGCGGAAACGCACAACCACCCCTCGGCGATTGAACCGTATGCAGGAGCAAATACGGGGCTGGGCGGCGTAATTCGCGACATTCTCGGTGCAGGCAAGGGAGCCAAACCAATCGCGTCGCTTGACGTATTCTGCTTCGGCGCACCCGATACCGACCCTTCTACGATCAAGGCTGACGACGTGATTCACCCGTTGGGTATCATGCGCGGCGTGGTGCACGGCGTCCGTGACTACGGCAACCGCATGGGTATTCCTACCGTTAGCGGAGCGATTCAGTTTGACCCGACCTATATTTATAACCCCCTCGTCTACTGCGGGACGGCAGGCGTCATTCCCCGTGCTGATATTGACAAGGAAATGCGCCCCGGGCTCAAGATGATCGTCATCGGTGGGCGTACCGGTAGAGACGGGCTTAAGGGCGCGACCTTTTCGTCTGCAGCTCTCGACGGCGCTTCTCATGAACAAGATTTCACGGCGGTTCAGATCGGCAACCCGATTGAAGAAAAAAAGACGCTCGACTTTATTCTCGAAGCCCGCGAACGCGGCTTGATTGTTTTCATTACCGACTGTGGCGCAGGTGGATTCTCCTCTGCCGCCGGCGAAATGCTCAGTGAAACGGGTGGGGAAGTCTTCCTCGAAAACGCTCCTCTGAAAGAACCCGGTCTGATCTCATGGGAAATCTTCCTTTCCGAATCGCAGGAACGCATGGTTCTCGCCGTTGAGGAACAGCATCTCCCGGAACTTCAAAAACTCGCCGACACCTTCCAGACCGAATTGACGATTCTTGGTCATTCCGATGACACCGGTATTCTCAAGGTATGGCACAATGGCGAACTCGTTTGCCGCTTGGATAACTCCAAGCTGCACGACGCACCGGTCAAGAAACTTGATTCGATTTTCGGGCAGACTCCGAGCGGAACAGGCATGGCATTGCCGGATTCCGACATGAACGCCTCCCTGAAAACCATCATGTCTGACTTCGCAATCGTCTCCCGTGAGCCGATCATTCGCGAATACGACCACGAAGTGCAGGGAAATACCATTCTCAAGCCCTTGGCTGGCGCTACTGCCGACGCTCCGCAAGACGGCTCTGTCATCGCTATCGATGGTTCCGAGCAGTGCATGGCGATGGCCGTCGCCATCCTTCCCGAATGGGGGAAAACAGACCCCTATGCGATGGGAACGGGCACGGTGGACGAATGCGTACGCCAGCTCATTCTGGTGGGCTCCAATCCCGACCGCATCGCCTTGCTCGATAACTTCTGCATGGGCAACCCCGAATCTCCTGCCGAACTTGGCAGGCTCGTCGAATGCGTCAAGGGCATCGCTCGCGCCGCCCTCGACTTCAATGCTCCCTACATTTCGGGCAAGGATTCGTTCTACAACTACTTTGAAACCGAAGAAGGTCCGATCAACATCCCCGTATCCTTCCTTTGCTCGGGCTTTGGTGTTGTCGAAGACGCTTTGCATACGACGGGATCTTCCCTTCGCCGTGACAACAGCCTTCTGTACCTCATCGGCAATACTGAAGATGAAATGGGTGGATCCGTATTTGCTCGCATCCATGGAATCGAAGGGGCTAAAGTACCTCAAACGGATTGCGCCGCCAACTTCGCCATGTACAAGGCGTACTACGGCGCATTGATTTCCGGGTTGGTTCTTTCTGCGCATGACATTTCGGAAGGCGGGCTTGCCGTCGCCGCCTGTGAAATGGCGTTTTCCGGCAAGGCGGGCGTAGAACTCGATCTGTCGAAACTGCCTTCTTCGGGCAATTGGAAATCTCCTGCCGTACCTCTCTTCAGCGAAAGCACGGGGCGCATCCTCATCGAAGTTGATCCCGACCTCGTCAACGAATTTGAAGCAGCTATGGAAGGATTCCCCTGCGCCTGCATCGGCAAGGCAACTGCGGAACATCGCAACATTGTCGCAACCTGCTGTGGAGGAAAGCAAGTGCTGGGTAGTGATATTGCCCAGCTCAAGAAACTTTGGAAGGATGGTCTTACCCCTTATTATTGATTCATTTCTCCATCGATTTCAGACTTATCAAATCGCTTAACGCCTTATTATATTTCATCCATGCCTCACTCACTCCTTCTCAAATACCCAGGTACCAACTGCGATGTAGAAACCGAACGCTCGCTTCTTGCCGCCGGATTCTCCACTCAGGTACAACCGATCGCGACAGCTCTTCCGGAGCACGTCGCCAAGGCGCAGCTGGTCGTACTCAGCGGCGGATTCAGCTATGGCGACTACGTCATGAGCGGTCGCCTCGCCCAGCTTGAAACCGAGCGATTCCTTGGAGATGCTCTCAAAAAGCATCACGCGGAAGGTGGTTTCATTCTTGGTATCTGCAATGGATTTCAGATATTGACGAAGCTTGGTCTTCTTCCCAAGGCAAGCCTCATCAACAACAAGAGCGAACGCTTCGAATGCATGTGGGACAAACTGGTCAAGGTTGCTTCGGACTCTCCCTTCCTTCAGGGCTTGCCGGATGAATTCGAGCTGCCCTCCGCCCATGCAGAAGGTCGTCTCGTCACCGACCCCGGCGATGCCGAAAAATATCTCGCCGAAGGTCTCGTCGCCCTCCGTTATGCAGACAACCACAACGGCTCCGCCTGCAATATCGCCGGACTTCAGGATAAAACGGGGCGTGCCATGGGCTTGATGCCCCACCCGGAACGCTTCCTGCACCCTCGCAATCACTATGACCCCGACTGGTCGGGAGACTCGGAATGGGGGTGGGGATACTACTTCTTCAAGTCGGCATTTGATGCGCTGACCAAATAAATTTCATTGGATACCCAACCTGCTTTTCTTTCATGACACAGACCGCACTTATCGGCAGCACCTCCACCTTGGGCAACTTGTTGTCATCCAAGCGGTTTTTTGATTATTTGATCAATCTGGACAACTTGTCTCTCGTCAGAGGCAAGCAATTTGCGGAACTTGTCCTCATCTGCCCCTCCCTTTGGGAAGTCCCCGGAGCTGGGCAGGAAGCCGCCGAACGCCAAATCCAGGCTCTCGCCCGCTTGATGGAAGCCTTGCAGGAAGTCAAAGTCGAAAGATTAACCTATATCACAGGATTTGACCTCATTCCCATTGATGGAGATGAAGAATCCCCCCTGCTGTGCAAGTCGGACGACTCTCGTTTGGCTGCATTGATTCAATTCCGCGACACGATCAATTTTCAATTCGGTCGTGTGCTGACCATTCGTCTCCCCGAACTGCTCGGAGTTGGCGACGGATTTTCCGTTCTGGGAGACTTGAGACAAGCCCAGGCGGCTCAGAGCAAAGTTAGCCTCCCTCTCTTGGCAAAGCATCAGTTTTATCCTGCCTCTCGTCTCTTGAAGGACATTGACAAATCATGGGCATGCGGCATGTTCTCCGTCAATTTTGCGACTCACCCCGTCACCATCTTTGACGTGGTGGAACTCTTCTTTCCCGATCTCATCAATGCCCTCCCCTTGGCCAAAGCCTCAGACCCTTCCGGCAGCGATAGAAAGTCCGTCAAAGCATTCTACTGGAATGACCCCATGGACGGATACATCATGGACAAGGAAGGCGTCATTGAAGCCGTGGTAGGCGACATTCTCGCCGCTTATGGCGAGGGAGCTGTAGCGGAACGATCCGAACTGACTGGTTCTTACCCTTGGGTAAAAGAACAATTCGAGAAAAAGGGATTCAAAATGCCCGGTGAGAAGAAATAACCGAATGCAGAATGTGCGCGGAAAAAACGTGACTATGCATTGTGGCGCTTGCTGTGGTGGGTTTTATCATCAGGCTACGGGGGTATTCGGAAGATTAGCGCAGAAATTGGAATAAGTGTCCAATTTCGGTATTGGGAAAGCATTGGCGTACGATGCTTCAGTAGCTGGAACTTGTTCACGGGTTGACAAATTTATTTAATATGTTAAGACTCTTATATGAGAGAAAAAGGAAATACGCGTGCAACAGGGCGTGTTTCAGACCAGATCAGAGAAGAGATTATCGATGCGCTTCTTGGATCGGGAATGCTTCAATTTAATGATATCTTCCTTTTTGTCGTGGAGGCTTTGAAAAAGAAGGGATTTTCAACCGGAGGGGAGGAGATTCTCAAGTTGAGAATTTACGAAAAACTTCAGATGCTTGTTTCACTTGGGGCTCTCGGAAAAAGAGGCAAGGAGTACACGGAGCTTCCCAAACTGGCAGACGTAAAAGGGATTGTTGAGGAGCCCAGGAAATTTATTTGAGCAAAATTGCCCTGAGGGAGAGCGTATTCAAGGGAGAGAGATGACTTGAATTTAGGGGATGTTTCTTGCCCGAGATGAATCTTTAGCGTATCCTACTTACCACGTATTATTATGGAAAATTTTTCTTCAATCATGGGTGCCGTCGGCGTTGTTGCCATTGTGGTACTTCTTTTCAATTTCATGATTTTCTTTCATGAGCTGGGTCATTTTTTCGCGGCGAGATGGAGAGGTCTTTATATTGATCGGTTTCAAATATGGTTCGGAAAACCGATTTTTAAAAAGAAGATCAACGGTGTGCAGTGGGGGGTTGGCTGGATTCCTGCGGGCGGCTTTGTTTCGCTTCCCCAAATGGCACCGATGGAGTCGATTGAGGGCGATGCGGATCTTCCGAAGGATTTGCCAGCAATCAAACCTCTTGATAAAATCATTGTTGCGGCGGCGGGACCTCTTTTTTCTTTCCTGCTTGCTGTTATTTTTGCCGTTTTCGTCTGGTTTGCAGGGAAACCAACTGCTGAGTACAATGTGACGACAGTTGGGTATATTCCGTCTGTTTCTCCAGCGGCTACTTCGGGGCTTTTGCCCGGAGACAGGATTCTGGAGGTTGATGGGCATCGGGTTGATCGCTGGGTCGGCGATATGGTTGGCGTTCGCGAGCGGATTATGCTCAGCGAAGGCGACAAAGTCCGTTTTGTTGTGCAGAGACCGGGAGAACAGGCTCCTCTGTCGTTTGCTTCTGATTTTCGTATTCCCGAGAGTCAATGGTGGGAGAGAAAGCAAATGCGTCAGGTGGGCATCGCTCCCGCTGGCAAGAGCATCGTCGGGGAGATTTTACCGCAAAGCCCCGCCGAAGTTGCCGGGTTGAAAGTAGGGGATGAGTTGACCCACTTGAATGGTGTTAAATTGTGGACTCCTGCCGCAGTGATTGATGCGGCGAGGGATGGGCGTAGCATGGATTTGACGGTGAACCGTAATAAGGGAAGAGAAACGCTTGTCGTGCATGTAGAGCCGAAAATTCCTCTGTCGTGGGCAGGGCGTAAAGATGCCAAGCCCCTGACAGGTATTGGCTGGGCTCCGTCTGATGAGATCAAGGAGGTGACGATTTACCCGACCCCGGGTGAGCAGATCGGGATGAGCCTGAAATGGATGGGGGATACAATCGCCAAGGTGGTCGCCCCTAAAAGCGATGTGGGTGTGCAGCATTTGTCGGGTCCGGTTGGAATTGTAGCGTATCTCTATAAAATTCTCTACATTGAAGACGGTTGGAAGTTGGCGTTGTGGTTTATTGTTTTCCTCAATATCAATCTTGCCATTTTGAATATTCTTCCCCTTCCGGTGGTTGATGGCGGGCATGTTGTGCTTGGATCTCTGGAGATGATTTTTCGTCGCCCTGTCGGAGGGAAGTTGCTTGAGTTTATCCAAACGGGCTTTGTGTTTCTCTTGATGGGCTTTTTCCTGTTTGTGACGTTTAAGGACGTTGGAGATTTGTTTAAGCCGAAGGAGGAAGTTTTACCCAAGCCTTCCTTTGTCAGTCAAATAGACACTCAAGAAGAAAAAAAGTGAGAGCTTGATGTTCTCTGTTTTTTCCGCTCTACTGCGGAGGCAGACAAGAAATTTATCTTTTGATGAAATGCAGGGGGGAGTGCCTGGACTTTTGTTCGAATGTTTTTCTTGCGGAAATCGGAAAATGGAGCAATGTTGGAGTAGTGAATGAATTGAAGGCTAA